>LQAE01000024.1_pt1 | contig 94528 bp, 106 predicted proteins | sample 1535771 | NCBI WGS metagenome assembly LQAE01 (sample SAMN04331582, study PRJNA305678) | bioreactor metagenome | isolation source: bioreactor_1 inoculated with Wadden Sea sediment 1st replicate of a... | place: Germany:Bremen
GTCTCAAAATGGGGGCCAGGACAATTGAACAGGCCAGAGATGACGTCCAGCGGGATAAAATTTGGGCAGCCCGGCGTACGGCCCTTTCCGCCCTGGCTCAGCTCAAACCCACCCTGGTGCTGGAGGATGCCACGGTTCCCAGAAGCCGAATCCCGGACATGGTGCAGGCTCTTCAGAAAATCGGCGAAAAATACCGCATCGATATCGGCACCTTCGGCCATGCCGGAGACGGGAATCTGCATCCCACCATTCTCACGGACCGCAGAAACAAGGAAGAATTCCTTCGGGTGGAACAGGCCATTGAAGAGATCTTTGATACGGCGTTGGCCATGGGCGGGACCCTGTCCGGAGAACATGGCACCGGCATCGCCAAAGCCCCGTTTTTGGAAAAAGAAGCCGGATATTCCTCCATTCTGTTTTCCCGTCGTCTCAGGGCGGCCCTGGATCCGGACAACATTTTAAATCCTGGTAAAATTACCGGAGTCTAATATATAATGGCGGACATGAAAGAACTGGCAAATCTGGTAAAGGAACTGGAAGACCAGCTGGCGACCTGCATTCGATGCGGCATGTGCCAGTCGGTCTGTCCGCTGTTCGAGCAGACACGGAAGGAAGCGGATGTGGCCCGGGGCAAGCTGGCTTTGCTTACAGGCCTCATGGAAAACATGTTCACCGACCCGGACGGGGTGAACGAGCGGCTGAACCGGTGCCTGTTGTGCGGGTCCTGTGCGGCCAATTGTCCGTCCGGGGTCAATGTGGTGGAGATATTCATCAAAGCCCGGGCCATCCTTACGGAATACAAGGGGCTGTCCCCGGCCAAAAAATTGATTTTCAGGCAACTGTTGGCCCATCCGGGACGGTTTGATGCTCTGGTGGAATGGGCCGGGCGGTTCCAGGGTCTTTTTACCAGACCCGATGCCAACGCCCAGGGCACCTCCTGCGCCCGTCTGATGTCTCCCTTGTTGTCAAACCGGCATTTTATGCCCCTGAGTACCCCCCCGTTTCGCAAGACCCTGCCGGAAAAAGGGGTCATTACCACGGGTTCCGGCCCCAGGGCCGCCATTTTCATCGGGTGTCTGATCGATAAAATTTTTCCCGGTGTGGCCCATGCCTCCCTAAAGGTGCTCTCCCATCACCGCGTTCCTGTGGTGATTCCTCCCGGCCAGGGATGCTGCGGCATCCCGTCTCTGGCATCCGGTGACCGGGACAGCTTTACCCGGCTGGTGGACCACAATTTGGCGCTGTTTGAAAAACACGATATTGATGTTCTGGTGACCGCCTGTGCCACCTGTACCTCCACTATTAAAAAACTATGGCCTTCGGTTTACAAAAATCCGTCCAGGAGTATGCAGAAAAAATTGACGGCCTTGTCGGAAAAAACCATGGATATCAATCAATTTCTGGTGGATCAGGCGGGTATCAAGCCGGTTGAAGCCGGATTGGCAGATGCAGACAAAGAGATCGTGACCTATCATGACCCCTGCCATCTGAAAAAATCCTTGGGCGTGGCGGAGCAACCCCGGCAGGTCATTCGGGCCGCCGGCCATCGGCTGGCAGAGATGACCGGATCAGACAAGTGCTGCGGCATGGGCGGCAGTTTCAATATTTATCATTATGATCTGTCCAGTGCCATCGGCACTCTCAAGGAACACAATATCGAAGCTACCGGCTGTACCACCGTATCCACCGGGTGCCCGGCCTGCATGATGCAGATTTCCGATATGCTGGGAAAAACCGGCTCCTCAATCAAAGTCAGGCATCCCATGGAGCTGTATGCCAACATCCTTGAAAAACAAATCCTTTAAAAATCCATCAACACTGAAAGGAGAGCAACATGGAAATCAAGGAACCTGGGATCACCCGAAAGGATGTACTGATATTGGATGATGATGATTTCTGTAAGGAAAACGTATGCATCGTTACCGGGTGCGGCACGGGTATCGGCCGGGCGGTGACCGTTGCAGCGGCGGTCAACGGCCTGACTGTTGCCGGACTGGATATCAATGCGGAACAGGGGGAAAAAACCGTTGACACGGCCCGGGCCCTGGATGGAACTGATGTGGCTTTCATTCCAACCGATCTGACGGATGACGTCCAGGTGCGGGCGGCGGTGAAAAAGGCGGCCGGTCTGGGACAGATCCGGTATCTGGCCAATATCGCCGGGATCCAGCACATTGATGCTGTGGAAAATTTCCCCATGGAAACCTATGATCTGATGCAGACGCTTATGCTCAGGGCGCCGTTTTTTCTTTCTCAGCTGGTTATTCCCTACATGAAGCAGGCCGGTACCGGGGCCATTGCCAACATGGCCTCGGTCCACGCCCATATCTGCACCAAAAACAAGCCGGTTTACAACATCACCAAATTCGGGCTTCGGGCGCTGAGTCAGTCCATTTCCGCCGAAGGCGAAGGCCGGATCCGTTCCTTCACCATCAGCTCCGGGTTTGTCAAAACCCCGCTGGCCCTTAACCAGGTGGCGGCCCAGGCCGAACAGCGGGGCATCACGCCGGAGCAAGTGGTCACGGATGTAATGATGGGGGCTTCCCGGGTCAAGGAAATGATGTCGCCAGCGGAGGTGGCCAATCTGTTTATGTTCGGATTTTCCCGGTTTTCAAAATACCTGGTGGGCGGAGATCTGCTGTTCGACGGCGGCATGGTCCTGACCTATTAGGCATTCATCCGGCATTGGCAGCTTCAGGCGTTGAAGTCCGAAATTAAGCCAGGTATCTGGTTGGATATGATTAAAAATCTCTTGATAAACCATTTGGAATACTGGATAATAAATAGTTCTAATTTATAACAATATAAAGAAAAAACCAGGGTGCAGCAGAGGATTATGACCCTACCCATCAAGCCCATAAAACCCAAGCGTATTTCCGATCAGGTGTTTGATCAAATTCGGGAACTCATATACAGAGGGACACTCAAACCCGGAGAGAAACTGATGACGGAAAGGGAGCTTGCCCAGGCTATGAACGTGTCCCGAACCACCATCAGAGATGCGATCCAGCGCCTGGTTACCATGGGATTGATCACCCAGAAGCAGGGACAGGGTACTTTTGTCAAACCCATGGAGGCGGTTCAGGAAAATCCGTTGGCAAAAGCCATGAAATCCCAGTCCGCCTCCCTGGTGGACCTGCTGGAGGTGCGGCTGGGTCTGGAATGCAATGCGGCCGATCTGGCTGCCCAGCGGGCCGATGCAACCGATATCAAAGCCATGCAGCAGAGTATTGACGAGATGCGGCATGAAGTGAATTCCGGTCGGCTGGGAACAGAAGCCGACACCGGGTTTCACATGGCCATTGCCTACGCCGCCAAAAATCCGCTCCATATCCTGATCATGCGCAATTTTTACGACTATCTGTTCCACGGCATCCGGGAAAATTTATCCAGTCTCTATGAAGACCCTGAAAATATCCAGAAAATTTTGACCCAGCACCGGGCCATCCTGGATGCCATCACCTCCCGGGACCCGGACAAGGCATATACGTCCATGAACACCCATATCTCCTTTGTCAGGGATTTTTTCAAAAACAAAAAAATGTAACGGGCTAAGCAGGTGACATCGTACATTTTTACTGCACGACAGAATGATGTCTGCACAGATCTGCAAACCGGGCCAGCAGCCGGCCGGCCTCTGGTGTATCGGTCACCTGCTGTTGTACCTTTGTAGGATCTTTTCTCAGCGCCTCGATCATCGGTGACATGTTGCGGATATACCCGGCCATGATGTCAGAGGTGTATTCCGGGTGAAACTGCACCCCCCAGGCAGCGCGGCCCAGTCGGAAGGCATGGTGGGGGTCATGGGTATTTTTTGCCAGAATCACCGCTCCGGGAGGCAGGGTCAGCACGGTCTGGGAATGGCAGGTGTGGGCCTTGAATACCTGGGGCAATCCATTGAGCAGGGGATCTGACGAGGCATCGGCGGTCAGGGTGATGGATGCGGTACCGATCTCGAGGCTGTCGGGATGAAAATCCACCCTGCCGCCCAAGGCCTTTGCCAGAAGCTGATGCCCGTAGCAAATTCCCAAAACCGGTATCCCGGCCATCACCACCGGGGCCAGCCACACCTCCACCCTCAGGCTCCAGTCCAGGTTCTGGGTGACCATGGCATGGGATCCGGCGATCACCACCCCGCTAAAGGTGCCGGGTTCCGGTAGCGCATCGAATGCCGGGGCATTGACCGCCCGGACCTGATTTTCATCCGCGCCCAGGCCCTGTCGGATCCAGTCTTCAAAATTCCCGAATGAACGGATGAGGTCGTCAAACGTATCCCCGGTTTTTATAATCAGAATGTCTGCTTGTGTCATGAAGTTATCCGGCCACTTCTTGTAAAATGAGATTTTCAACGGCATCCAGGATTCCCAGATGCCGGGTGATGTGAAACCGCACGCCGGGATGCCTGTGCCGGGCTGTTTCAACGGCCCGGGGGATATCTGTCTGCACGTGGCTGCCGGCGGAAATGAAAAACGGGAAGATCACCATCTCATCCACTCCGCTGTCCGCCAGATTCTGGATCACCGTTTCCAGTGACGGGTCGCAGAACTGCAGAAAGGCATGCACCACCTGGTGAATATCATTTAACCCGTCGGTTTTGACTTTGATGTCCAGTTTTTTTGCCAGGGCCGCCACCTCTGCGGCAGACGTTTTTTGACGGCTGCCATGCGCCGCCACGATGACTGTTTTCAAATCACACTCCTTTCTGTTGAATGCATTATTTGGGGCACATGCGATATGGGCATTTGCGGCTGGCTGCGCATTTAATTGTCATGGGTGATGGGAAAAAATCCGCTGTCCGTGATGATCTGTCTGGCCGGTCCGCTGTGCAGAAAGGTTAGAAACGCTTTCACGGTTTTTGACATGCGGTCGGGATTGACATACAGCAAAAGGGTCCGTTCCAGGGCCGTTCCGGTGTCATATCCGGTGATCTCAACCGGTTTGACTTCATGATTGAGATACGCGTTGCTGACATAACCGATGGCATACCGGTCCTCAGCCACCGCTGCCAGAACGCCGCTGTTGGAAAACACCCGGGTGTGACCGGAAGCCGTCGAGGCATCATTCAGGATGATCTGTTCCCAGATTCTGCAGGTGCCTGATGCGGTCTGTCTCAATACAATCTGAATAGCTGAATCAGTCCACCCGGCTGATTTCCAGGAGGATATCTGTCCGGAAAAAATATGTTTGAGGTCTGTGACTGATAACTGATCAACGGGACTGGCGGTATTCACAATCGGGACGATTTTGTCCCGGCATACCGGAAACGCTTTTAGACTGATCCCGATATTTTCAGCTTCCTGAACAAGTTCCGTGGACGTGGGAACAGATGAGGCGGCCATATCACAATCATTCTGGATCAGGGCCGCAATCCCGGCCAGGGAACCGGTGGATTCGATAATGATCTGCTTCTGACCCGGGCTTAGATATTCGGATGCCAGTCTTTCCAGCATCGGTGCCATGGTGGTGGACCCTTTGATAACCATTCGTTCCATGGGCGGTGATGTACAACCAAAAAGTGGCATGTAGCAGGCCGCAACCAGCAGCCCGATCAAATATGTGAACCGGAGTGTCATGGCATTTCCTTTCCCGGTCTGATGTGAAAATTGACCGGAAGGTCATTTTTTTTGATGGCATAGACCCAATAGCACAGGGATTTTTAAAAGACAACATTGAAAACGGATGGTTTTTTTATCACATGAGTGCGACCCGCATTCCCACCTGATGAAAATTTAACAAATGACAAACCTGTTCTTATCAAACGCCATATAAAATGACAGACAAAAATAAGGAAACCTGTGTCCCATCAGCAGCATCGGATGTGCATTCAGACGGGTTACCGATAAAAGAGAGAATCGACTGCGTGGATGAAACCCGTTGGGAAAACCGGAAAATGACGGAAATACTTGAACAGTACAGCACGATTTCAGCTTTTTTTTCATGAGTTCATTGTTATTGGGAAAAATGGCCAATTTTATCAGTTATACGGTGATAAAGGCACGGATCATATCCGGGCAACAATGGGATTTGAACATATGTTGCGGAAAAACCGGAGCTGGAACGATCAATGCGGATATCATCCGGCATGCGCAGGTCCCCAATTTTGTTCTGATCAATGATATATACCGACTGCCTTTTGCAGACAGGCAGTTCAGGAAGGTGCTTTGTTCCCATACCATTGAGCATGTGGAACAGCCTGAGTTGTTTTACAAAGAATTATGCCGGGTAGGTGAAAGCGTTACCATTATTCTTCCCCCGCTGTGGGATATTTTTGCCGCGTTCAATTTTCTGGAACATAAATGGATTTTTTTGACGATACGCAAAACGCATCATTCCCTGCCCGGATATCTACCCCTTCCGTTTGCCCACAGGATCCACCAATTTCTTGGTCAGCGGTTCAAGGCCTGAAGACGTTATCTACGTCATTTCTTTCTGTTGAAAAGACTGGCACTGGCAATGCCGGTATGGGATTTTTTGGCCTTTTTTTCAGGTCGGCCGGCTTGTCGGCCCGATCTTCGACCGGGAGCCCCTTTTTGTCACCCGCCGTCAGTTCCAGTATGGCCACACTGACCGTCATCAGGGGCAGGTTCCGTTTTTTGCCTTCCCGATCCATGGCCGCCAGACAAGTGATTTCATCGGCTGTAAGGGAACGGTGCCTGTCCAATATGTGAACCATATCTCTGTTAATGATGACACCCGGGTCCATTCGCTGGACAGAGCAGATATCCGCAGAAGCCACTCACTGGTATCCGATCACTGACAGGGTGCTGCCGGGGCGATGATCCGGTGACAGGCAGATGCGGTAAACAGGCTTTTTCCAGGGTTTCCCAGCAAATGTTTATGTTCATGGTCTTTCCTTGACAGTGAATTGTATCACCCTAACATGCTAATTTTACAGGATGATTAGAAATCGAAAAAATATTTGCCTTTCCGGTGGAGAATGTCTGTAAAAAAAACAGTCTTCTAACAATACCCTGCTATTTTCTGATGTTGGCCGTTGATGGCCCGTTCAGGTTTTCCCCCGGGGGGGCAAAAGGCATAAAAGAAAGGGAACCGGCATCCATGAATCCTGTCAAAACGATAAAACATATACGGATTCGATACCTTCTGGGGTTGAGTGCCATCGGCTTGCTGGTGACGGCATCCTTTATCACCATGAACAACGTGATATCAAAACAGCGTGGATTTTCCACGCTGGTCAACCTGGCCGGACACCAGGCAGGACTGGTCAACCGCATTGCCTATTTCAGCAGCTTGATGGTGACCACCGTCGATGAATCCGAATTCAACATGGCACGGGGTCAGCTGGGAAAGACCATCCATAAAATGCGGGATGCCCACCATATTCTGCGCCACGGGGACCGGGGAATGGGTATTCCAAAGGTGACCAATGAACGGCTGAAGACCATTTTTGAAGATCATTCTGTGGGGCTGGATCTTGCGTTGACACGGTTTTGCATCATGCGGGAGATATCTATCTTTCCACCCATGATGTGCTTAATCCGAAATTGTTTTCCTATATCTACCTGACCAGTTACGGCCCTCATGTACTGGAACCCATGCTGGATGCCGCTGTGGATGAATACCAGAAAATCGGCAAAGCCGCCATCCTGAGAATCGAAAGACTGGAGGCCATAATCTGGGGGGCAACCATCCTCATTCTTTTTCTGGAAGCAGGACTGATATTTTATCCTCTGGAACGTCATGTCCGGTCAGCCATTGATTCCCTGCAAACCAGTGTGAAGTCTCTGACCCATATCCGCGAGCGGCTGACAGCGGCCCAGAAATTGGCCCGGGTGGGAGACTGGGAATACCGGTTTTCGGATCGCCGGTTGACCTGGTCGGAACAGACATACGACATCTGTGGTGTGGACAGAAAACAGTTTGAGGTCACTGAGGACAGTGCGATTCAGCTGGTTCATCCGGAAGATCGGCCAGCGGTGAAAACCGCTTTGAAACGAGTGGCGGATCAATTGCAGTCCGCCACCATGGAATACCGGATCATCTGTCCCAACGGGCAGGAACGGATGATATTTCAGCAGGCGGCCGTTCGAAAACATGACGGCAGGCGGGTGCTTTCCGGCACGGTCCAGGATATTACCGACCGGAAAAAATCGGAAAATCAGATCAAACAGCTGGCTCTGTACGATGCCCTGACCGGGCTGGTCAACCGCCGTCTGCTGGGTGACCGCCTGGGCCAGGCCATCGCGGCATCCCGGCGAAGCCTGAAGTATGGAGCCGTTCTCATGCTGGACCTGGACAATTTCAAGACATTGAACGATACCTTCGGTCATGACATCGGGGATGCCCTGCTGGTCGAAGTGGCCCGGCGCCTCAATGCCTGCATCCGACAGACCGATACGGCTGCCCGTCTGGGAGGGGATGAATTTGTCGTGCTGCTGGAATGGCTGGATCGCCGTCAAGATACCAGCCTGAAACTGGCCCTGGAGATGGCGGAAAAAATCCGGATTTCTTTGAACCGGCCCTATGTTCTGGGTAACAAGAGTCATCTGTGTCATTCCAGTGCCAGCATTGGGGCGGTTATTTTCAAGGGAGATATCCACACCGCCAGCGAACTTCTCAAACGCGCGGATGTGGCCATGTATGAGGCCAAGGACCTGGGACGGAACCGGGTCTGTATTTTCAGCAAGGAACGGCAGGCCATTGTCAACCGGACCACGGCCATGGCCTATGAACTGAAAAAAGCGCTGGACTCCGATGAATTTTCTCTGTATCTGCAGCCCCAGGTGTTGAAAACGGGGCGTATCTGCAGTGCCGAAGCGCTGCTGCGCTGGATGCCGGCCGGCAAACTGTCGGTCTCTCCGGGGGTGTTTATTCCCATTGCCGAAGAAACCGGACTCATTCTGCCGCTGGGTGAATGGGTACTGAAAAACGCCTGTCAGCACCTGGTCAAACTGCTGGAATGCCGGAACCTGCCTTCCGGGTTTGCCCTGGCCGTCAATATCAGTGCCCGCCAGTTTTCTGACGACCAGTTTCTGGAAAAAGTGAAAGAGATCATCTCGAGCAGCGGCATTGATCCCCGGCGGTTGAAATTCGAACTCACCGAAACCTGTCTGCTCCACGATCTGGATACGGGCCGGGCAACCCTTGAATCGTTGCAACAGATGGGGATTCAGATCGAACTGGATGACTTCGGCACGGGGTATTCATCCCTGAACCTGTTGAAAAATCTTCCCATCAATACCCTGAAAATCGATCGGTCCCTGATTCACGGAATTGAAACCGGCTCCCAGGGCAGAACCCTGGTCCGTGCGGCCATTGCCATGGCCAAAGCCATGTCCATGACCGTGATCGCCGAAGGGGTTGAAACAGAGCGCCAGGAATCATTTCTTGTGGAAGAAGGCTGTGACATCATGCAGGGATTCCGTTATGCCCGGCCCATGCCTCTGCCGGAGTTTACGGCCTGTCTGAAAGACAACACCAGGTTCGGATCGGGGGGGGGGGAACCCCGCCTGATTGTCCTGGAAGCCGGGAATTTTGGATGATGGATGGCAAGGATTCCAAACGATCCCCCATGGAAAGATTTTCTGATTCTTTGACAAAAATAACGGACAACAGGATACTCACCTCATGACACTTCTTTCGGTTTTGAAGACAGTGACTTGCCTGGCCAAAGACCGGGTGCCCGGACAGCTGGTCATCCAGATCACCAATCAGTGCAATGCCGCATGCCCCCAGTGCGGCATGCGGAAAACCGCGGATATCCGCCGAACCCGTTTGAAGATGGATGTCATCCGGCAGATCCTGGATGCGGCCGGGGAAAAAGGGGTCCAGGCGGTTTCTTTTACAGGCGGGGAACCCCTGTTGTACCTGGATGAGGTCACTGAATTGATTTCCCATGCCGGCCGGGCCGGCATCCCATACATCCGCACCGGAACCAACGGTTTTCTGTTCTGCGGTAGCCGACAGTCGGGATTCAGGGACCGGATTAAGGCCATGGCTGACAAGCTGGCTGCAACACCTGTGAGAAATTTCTGGATCAGTCTGGATTCCTCAGTGCCAAAGGTGCATGAACAGATGCGGGGACTGCCGGAAGTGGTCCGGGGCATGGCCGTGGCCATTCCCATTTTTCATGATGCCGGCATATTTCCGTCGGTGAATCTGGGCATCAACCGTTTGGTGGGCGGTCCAACGACCCGGGACCTTCATCGGAGAGCCTTTTCCTGCGACACCGCATATCTGGAGGCGTTTTATCAGGTGTTTCATGCCGCGTTTGACCGGTTCTTCCGGCAAGTGAGCAACATGGGATTCACCATTGCCAACACCTGCTATCCCATGAGCATCGGGGCCGCTGATTCGGACAGTGGGCTTCAGGCGGTATATGCAGCAACAGCCGGGGAGGCGGTGGTGCGTTTCACCCGGGAAGAAAAGATGGCCCTGTATCGAGCTCTGGCCGTCAATGTGACCCGACATCGGCCGAATTTGCGCATCTTTACCCCTCTTTGTGCACTGCATACCCTCATTGGGCGGCTCCAGACATTGCCCTCCGCCTCCGGTCGGACGGTGGAAACTGCCGGATGCCGCGGCGGTACAGATTATTTCTTCATCGGTTCCGACGACGGCCACACCTATCCCTGCGGGTATCGGGCCGTGAAGACCTGGGGCCTTTTCCTGATCTGAACTTGGGCGCTCTAGACCCGGTGCCGGATTGCCGTCAGTGTGACTGGGAATGCTTCAGGGATCCGTCCGAACTGCTTTCTCCCCTGCTGGATATCTTTCATCGCCCAAAAAGGGTTATAGGAAGAATCCATCAGGATCCACAGTTTTTTCCCTCTGGCAGAGAGACCTCCGGTATTATGCGGCCTGCGGGTATTTCAACGGACGGGCAGCACCCGCAGTTTCCCGCCTGGCCCGGTTCTCACCCGGAACGGGCTGACACGGTACCGCTGAATATCTCCCGAAAGCCATGAATTCGTCAGATTTCAGATCAAGGAATCCTCAAATATCAATACGTTTATAGGGAAGAACTGGCTTATCCTTTATTTTTTCATGATCTATTGTGCCGGGCAGGTCATGGCGCTTATTTGATACCGGCGTACATGAATGACTGCACAAACTGGCGTTGAAACAGCAGAAAGGCGAGGAGCAGCGGGGCCACGGACAGCAGGGTGGCAGCCGAAATAACGGACCAGTTTACCCCGGATTCCGGGGCGCCAAAAATGCCCAGGCCCACGGTCAGGGGACGGGTCTCCACGGAATTGGTGACGATCAGAGGCCACAGAAAATTGTTCCAGTGATGGCTGACCGATACCAGGGCGTAGGCCAGGTAGGTGGGACGGGCCAAGGGCACATATACCCGCCACAGGACTCCCAGGATGCCACATCCTTCCAGCCGGGCCGCATTCTCCAGCTCTCTGGGGGTGGATTTAAATGCCTGGCGCAGCAGGAAAATACCAAAGGCACTGGCCATGTATGGCAGGCCGATGCCCATGATTGTATCCACCAGCCGGAAATGGGTCAGGGTGACATAATTTTCCACGATGAGAATTTCCGGGGTGATCATCAGCTGGATCAGAACCAGGGAAAAAACCACCTGCCGGCCCGGAAATTCGAACCGGGCAAAGGTGTAAGCCGCCAGGGTGCACAGTACCAGCTGGCAGGAAAGAATCAGGGTCACCAGGACCACGGTATTGAAGGCATATCGTAAAAAAGGGGCCCGGGACAGGGCTTGGACAAAATTTTCCAGGGTCAGGGGGGCATTCAGCATGAAATTGACGGCATAGGCCCCGGGATGAAATGCGGCCCAGAAGGCGTATACCAAAGGAGAGATCCAAAGAAGGGCCAGCATCCAGGCCGCCGTGACCTCCAGAGACGTATGAAAAGTGTTCGAAATGCGTGTCATCGGTAATGCACCCGTTTATCAAGGATAAAGAACTGGCCCAGGGCCATGCCTGCCAGCAGCAACAGCAGCACCACGGTCAGGGCGGCGGCATAATGGGTTTCAAAATAGGAAAATGCGGTTTCAAAAATATAATACAGTAGCAGGTTGCTGGCATTGTCCGGCCCTCCTTTGGTAAGGACAAACAGGTGATCCACCAGTTTGAAGGAGTTGAGGACCGCATTAATGAACACAAACAAGGTGGTGGGCATGAGCAGAGGAAACATCACCCGGAAAAAATAGGTCCATCGGCCAGCCCCCTCCAGGCGGGCCGCCTCTTTGAGTTCCGGTGGGATGTTTTGCATGGCGGCCAGATAGAAGATCATGAAAAATCCGGCTTCCTTCCAGATGGTCATGACCATGACGGCCGGCAGTACCGTGACTGGATCTCCCAGCCAGTTGCGGCCGGAAAGGCCGACTGCGGCCAGTATCTGGTCGATGAGGCCGATGTCCGGTGTGTAGAAAAACAGCCAGATATTGGCTACGGCGATCATGGGCAGGATGGTGGGGGTGAAGTAGGCCATGCGCACCAGGGAGCGGCCGGGCAGGGCCTGATTAACAAAAAGGGCCATGACAATAGCCAGGGCGATGGACGTGGGAATGGTTCCCAGGGCGAACCACAGGTTGTTGCCCAGCACCTTCCAGAAGACCGGGTCTTCGATCATCATCAGGTAGTTGTCCAGGCCAGTGAACCGGGAGGGCCGGATTGCCGTTCCTTTGGAGAACAGGCTTTTCACCACCGTAGTCACCGTGGGATAATGGGTGAAGGCGATCAGCAAGATGGCCGCCGGCATCAGCAGGAGCCAGGCATGTACGTGGGTTTTCCGGGGGATCTGCATGGGAGCCGCTTTTTTCCTGTTGTTCCGTCCGTGCCGGGGCCGGAATTTATTCCCGGCACGGGACAGGAACGGGTTGGGGTTATCGATAGGGTTTCAGAAGCCGGTCCGCCACTCCCTGAGCTTCTCTGAGGGCCGTTTCCGGTGTCTTGGCGCCGGTCAGGGCAGCCTGGATGGCATCGTCCAGGGATTTTCGGATCCGGCCGGTTTGATAGGTGGACAGTTCGGCCGTGGCATAATCCAGCTGGTCTCTGGCCACGGCAGCATAGGGGAATTCCGAGACATAATTTCGGAGGGCTTCGGTTTCATAGGTCGCCGGGCTGACCCCCATATAGCCGGTTCTGATGGACCATTTGGCCGAATTCTTTGGGCCGGTCATGTACTTGATCAATTGCATGGCGGCCCGGCGCTCTTCGGGGGTGGTCTGCTTGAAGATATAGAAATTACCGCCGCCGGTGGGAGTGCCCCGCCGTTTGCTGGCCGGCAGCATGGCCACGCCGAAGTCAAAAGAGGCGTTGTCTTTCACCGCCGTCAGATTGCCGGTGGAGTGCCACATCATGGCGGTTTTTCCCTCCAGAAAGTTCTGGCGCAGGGTGCCCCATTCAATGGTGCCGGTGGGCATCACCCCGTGGTTGTCCCCCAGAGCTTTCCAGAAGTGCAGGGCTTCGATGACGGCCGGGTGATCAAAGTAGGTGACGTTGCCATCTCCGTTCATCAGCACCTGTCCGTTCTGCATGGCCAGCGCCCCGAACATCCAGTACGGGTAGCCGGTGGACGGGATCATGATCCCCCAGCGGTCAGGAGAGGTGAGTTGTTTGCCCATGGCCACCATCTCATCCCAGGTTGTCGGGGGCTGTTCCGGATCCAGACCGGCCTGTTTGAACAGATCCTTGTTGTAGTACATCACAATAGTGGACCGCTGGAACGGAATCCCCCAGGTCTTTCCCGCAGTTTTCCCGTTTTCCATGAGGGTGGGATAAAACGAATTCAACCAGGCTTTTTCCTCGGCAGTTTGGACCACATCATCGAACGCCACGATGGCATCCTGTTCGATCAATTCATAGATATCAATGGAAAACAGCACGGATAATTGGGCTGGCTGGCCGCTTTTCAGAGCTGCCAGAGCCTTGATACGGGCATCATTGTAGTTTCCGGCATAAATGGCGTTGACCTTGATTTCGGGATTTTGTGCCATGAACGCTTCCACCATGCTATCAATCACCTGGGTCAGCGGCCCGCCCACTGCCACGGGATAATACATGGTCAGTTCCGTTTGTTTGGCTACAGCTGTGCCGGCCATAAGCCAGACAGCCAGCAGGAGCCCCATCGCCACTAATCGCAATTTTTGAACCATCGTTTTTTTCTCCTTTACAGTGTTGGTTGGTTCTTCTTTTTCATTAACAATCGTGCCCTGTCGGACACGGCACAGTAAGTAAAAGATCAAAAGGGTTATAAAACATCTTCTGATGATAAACGCTTACCGGTTTTGCCAAATAGATAGACAGCAGCTTTTGGCCAGCTGACATTGACCCGGGCCTCGGGATATGGAAGGCTCATTTTGCCGATTCTGGCAAACAGGACTTGATCATCCAGCAGGAGGCGGACAATGGTTTCCGATCCCAGATAATCGATTGCGACAATTCGGGCCGGCAGGCCAGTGTCTCCGATACAAACATGTTCCGGCCGTACTCCCACGATCCCTTGGTGGCGGCGAAATGTTTCCATCTCCCGGTCCGAGGGGGTCTCCGCCAGTGCGGCGGCGGCCTGCTGGCAGCTCAACCTTAGCAGGTTCATGGGCGGGGACCCCATGAACCGGGCCACAAACGTGGTTTCCGGGTGGTCGTACAAGGAATGGGGCGGACCGGTCTGTTCCACCCGGCCGGAGTTGAGCAGGATTACCTGGTCCGCCATGGTCATGGCCTCCACCTGGTCATGGGTGACATAAATCATGGTCAGTCCGATTTCTTTCTGGAGCCGGTGGATTTCCCCCCGCATCTCTGCCCGGAGTTTGGCGTCCAGATTGGATAGAGGTTCATCCATGAGGCATACCCGCCGGCGGGAAACGATTGCCCTTGCCAGGGCCGCCCGCTGACGCTGCCCGCCGGACAACTGGGATGGCCGCCGATCCAGCAGGTCCTGGAGTCCCACCATGCGGGCGGCCTCTGCCAGCCGTTTCTGCTGCCGGGCTTTGGGTACCCGCCGGACCTTCAATCCGAACAGGATATTCTCCCGGACGTGAGATGGGGAAACAGGGCATAGGATTGGAAAACCATGGATACCCCCCGGCGAGCCGGGTCCTCATGGGTGATCTCCTGAGCCCCGATGCAGATAGTGCCACAAGTGACGGTTTCCAGGCCGGCAATCAGGCGCAGCACTGTTGACTTGCCGCAGCCTGAAGGTCCCAGCAGCACGGTTAGGCTTTTTTCTGGCACCGTGAACGATACCTGGTCCACTGCGGTAATGCCTCCCCAGGTCTTGGTCAGATTTTTGATGTCGATACGGCTCACCGGGTATCTCCGGGGCAGACGATCAACTGGTTGCCGGATTGGTGAATCATGTCGCAAATCGCTGGCGGGGGGGTCCGGTCACAGAACACTTTACTGGCTTCGTGAATATGTCCGCCCCGGACATGGGCACGCCGGTTGAACTTGGAATGATCCAGCACTAGAAACTTTTCCCGGCTGTTTTGCCGGATGATCTGCCGTGCCCGAACTTCTTCTTCATAAAAATCTAGCAGAGTGCCGTCTTCGTCTACCCCGGCCACCCCGTAAATGCCGATATCCACTCTATAGGCCTGGAACAGTTCCACCATGCCCAGGCCGAGAATGTCCCGGTCTTCGTTGCGCAGGCGGCCCCCGGCAACGGTGACCTCAAACCCGGGATTAGAGCAGGCCAGCAGGGCAAGGTTGAGATTGTTGGTAAAGATTCGCAGCTGATCATGATCCAGCAGGGCACTGCAGATGATCTCCGGGGTCGTGCCGATGCTGAAGGCCACGGATACCCCGTTGGGAACATGTTGGGCCACCTCCCGGGCAATGGCTTGTTTTTCGTCGTGCTGAAGCACCTGCCGCCAGGAATAGGCGGTGTTGCCACTCATGTTCACTCGCTGTATCCCGCCCCTGACCCGGCGGGCCATGCCTCGCTCACATAGGCTGTTCAGGTCTCGCCGGATGGTCTGTTCCGCCACATCAAAAATCCGGCCAGATCGGTGACGCCCACAAAATCCTGTAGCAGCAGTCTTTCCATAATCTGGGCCTGGCGTTCGGACAAAGGCGGAATTCTGCTGGAAAATCCACTGGTATGACGGACGGTGTTCATTTGAACTCAAATCCTTTCCATCTGGTTAGATTGCACTATTAAACACACTAAAGTACGGATGTTTGCGTTTTATTTCGTTCAAATGAGTATTGTGTGAAAATTCAAATGAATGCAGCCCGGGCCGGGAAATGGATCGAAGAAAGATTCCGGTGGAGTCTGCTGAAGAATGGCTGTCCGTCTCCGGTCGGGCACAGGAAAAAAATGGAAAAAGAGCTCCCGGAGGACATTGCGTTAACACCTTTTTAAAAAAAACCTAATCAAACCCAAATATCAGGGCGTTAGTTTTTAACAAATAGCGTTAAATAATTAACTAAAATGGATATAAACTGAATTGCAGGAGCGGAGTGAGACATGGTCTTTGTTCATGATATTCCAGGAAGGCTTCGCGTAAAGATCGAATATCTGAAAAATCATCCGGAACGGCTGGAAGAGATTCGGACCCTGCTGAATGTGGCGGGCGTATCCAGTGTGCGGAGCAATGTGCTCACCGGCAGTACCGTGGTGGCATATGATTCCGGTATCATCACCTCAGGAGCGTTGCTGGATATCCTCAAATCTAATGGGTATGCCATTGATTTGGAGAACAGTGCCGTCAACCGGAAGCTACGTCAGGCCCATGAGGAACTGGCCATGAAAGTCAGCAAAGCTGCGGTCTCCTGGCTGGCGGGACGGGTTCTTGAGGCCAACGGCCTGTCCATGGTGGCCAGGCTGATCTAATCGTTGCCGGCGGCCTTTTTTTTCATCAGCCTTTTGATCCGTCCTTTAAATCCGGTTCTGGTCCCGTCTTCGATGCCATGGCCCAGGGCCATCTGGCAGATATCCACAGCCTGATCATAGGCCCGGACTTCTTCCAGCATGATGGACAGCATTCTGAACACCGGAACAATATTGTCCTCTTGTTTCATGGTGTCAAACACGGCCTGCTTCAGGGAATCAAACTCGGCGACATACTGAGAGGATAATGTCATGGCAGTGTTGAGATCATCTTTACTGATCCGGCGATTTCGGTAGGCGGTTTCGATCAGCCGAGTATACAGTCGGTGTCTTTCTTCAGGCTCGGTCAGCGTGTCCAGGGAAAGGGCTTCCTGTTGCAGCGACATCGAATCCGGCTCAGCGTGATGATCTGATTCCTCAATTCGATCCTCGCTGTCTTCCTTCACAGCCGTTTCTGAGACGTCGGTTTCTGTCGCACCGGTATCCGTTGTTTCGATATCTGACGGACTGGTATCTGGCTCATCAGCAACCGATTCACCGGTATCTGACTTGCACTTGCAGGCCTCTGGCCCTGTGTTCGGGAGGATCTGCAGGGATCTGCCTTTGTTGAAAAAATAATGTGCCATGCTCAGCATGGAAACCGTTATCCAGTACATAAATTAAATCCTCCTTTGTAGTCCGACCAAGAATCTTGTCAATACGTCATCGCTGTGGGGCACGGCTCAAGCTGTCATCCCGAGATAGCTTGAAAACAGAACCATTGCATAAATGCTTAGAAGCATGATGCTGAATGTTTTTTTAAACACGCTGCCGGACAGGTGCATTCCAAGTCCGAAAATGATTAGGGTGGAAATCATGGCCGGAAACAGGATCCTGGAAAAGTGTTCCGGCCCAGCCAGCCCGTCGCGGGTCAGGCTGGCAGCCAAACCCGTCACAAATAGCACATTCAGAATATTTGCACCGATAATATTGCCTATGGCAAGTTCGCCATGGCCTTTTTTAACCGCTTTCAAAGAAGTCACCAGTTCCGGCAGTGATGTGCCAAAGGCCACCATTGTCGCACTGATGACAGCCTGGGGCAGATTCATCCGAACCGCTGAGATCTGGACAGCCGGAATCAGACAATGGGATGCGGCAACCACCAGACCGCATCCAAACATGAGTCTGAACACCACTATACCGGTAGAGGTATGTTTTGACACGGGATCCGATTTTCCAATGGCTGCTTTTAGATCGTTTTTTGACCAGTGAAGTGCCTCCCACAGGTAGCAAAAAAGAAGCATCAGAAAGACGATACCCATACGGCGGGGTAACAGCACACGGGTTTCAAACATATGATCCAGTGTAAGAAAAGGGATACACGACACCACCAGCAGAAATCCCGCTGCAAACTGAAACCATCCCTGCCGTTTGATACTGTGGCTGTCCGTGGCGATGGGGGAAAACAGGGTGACCAGGCCCATGATCAGGCCGGTGTTACAGATGATGGAGCCCACGGCATTACCCAGTGCCAGTTCCGGATGGCCGCTCACTGCGGCGAAGATTGACACCACGGCTTCGGGGATGGTGGTGCCGATGCTGATGACAAACAGGCCTACCAGAAGTTGTGATATTCGGAAACGACCGGAAAATGAAACCGCTTCATCCACCAGGATATCAGCCCCTTTGCTCAGACAGCAGATCAGGATCAGGATCATCAGAAACAATACCGGTCCGGGGAAGGATTCCATCCACGTGATCAAATGCATACCCCCTCCCCGTTAATCGCAGAATTGACGGATATCGGTGTCCGCATGGACCCATACCGGATCATTCACGTCTGTCAGACCACTTTCCGGAGAAGGGGTGGCCGGATGCCTGGAGATATTCATTCGGTTATTTTCCGGTAGTTCTCTGTCAGGCTCGCCAGTTTCTCTGGCTGCTTTGGTCACTTCATTGATCAGCAGCGGTGCAATGGCACCGGCAGCGATCACCAGTCCGTCCAGAAGGCGGATGCGAGATAGCCCTAGCAGGGACCGCAGTGGCGGAAATGCCAGGGTAAAAGCCTGAGCAGCCAGAGAACACCCGATGGCCCAATTCAGCGGTCTGTTGGGAATCAGTTTTTTCGGGTGAACAGGCCCGCGGTTTCCGACCTGCAGGTGAGGGAGTGTAGCAGCTGGCCCACGGCAAGGGATTGAAATGCCAGGCCCCCGGCCATTGCCGGGGAGCCGTACCGGGCCAGGCCGTACACCAGACTCCCCAAGGCTCCGCCGGTAATGATGGTGGATTCCCGCAGCATAGCGCTGAAATCCTGGGGGCTGAACAGGGGATCATTTCCGTTCCTGGGGACCATCTCCATGACATCTCCTTCCGGTTTTTCCAGAGACAGAGCTAGTCCTGGCAGGATATCGGAAATCATATTGATCCACAGCAGCTGCATCACGTTCAACGGAGATCCCAGACCCAGGGCAATGGCAGAGGCCATAAGCTGAATTTCACTAATATTGGTGGACAGCGAATAATGGACCGATTTTCGGATGTTCTGGTAGATGCTCCGGCCGTCCGCTAGTGATGTGGACAACAGCGCCAGGCTGTCTTTGGTCAGCACCACATCCGCCACATCCCGGGCCAGGTCAGTACCGGAACCTCCCATGGCAATGCCGATGTCCGCCGCTTTAAGTGCCGGCCCGTCATTGATGCCATCTCCGGTCATGGCCACGGTCTGTCCGGCGGCCTGAATGGCTTTGACGATTTTCAGCTTTTGGGACGGGGTCACCCTAGCATACACATGTATGGTGCCGGCTTTTTTGATCAGGGCTTCATCGTCCAGGGCTGCCAGTTCCTTGGCATCCATGATTTCCAGGGGCTCTCCCCGGGACAGGTCCAGTTGTTCCGCCACGGCCCGGGCGTGAGGGGCTGGTCCCCAGTGATCATCACTGTCCGGATCCCAGCCCGGTGAAATTGGGCAATCAGGGATTTGATGCCGTTTCTAGGGGGATCGGCCAGGCCGATGAGACCCAGCCATGTCAGGCCGGTTTCGAAGTCCTGTGCCTGTGATTCGGTATTGGTCTTGACGATGCGGCAGGCAAACCCCAGAACCCTGAGGGCATTGCCTGCCATGGCTCCGTTGGCGGCCTCGATGCGGGACCGGGCTTCGGAGGATAGAGGGACCGTCTGGCCGTCCGTCATTCGGTAGGTGCATCGGGACAGAATTTCCAGTGGACTTCCCTTGACCAGTAATAATCGTTCCCCTTCAAGAGCGGTACGGTGCAGGGTGCTCATGAATAGCTGTTTTTCAGACCGATGGCTGATCCGGATCAAAGGCGCTGATTTCCGGAGGGTCTTAACGTCAATCCCGGCCATGTCCACCAGTTCTGTCAATGCGCTTTCCGTGGCAGATCCGGAAATATCCAGCCGCCCGTCCGGACACCGGCCGTTGATTCGGGTTTCACAGCACAACGCGCAGACCTGATACAGTTTTTCCAGTTCGGGCATGTCTGCGGGCATGTCGTCCTCTCCAATCCGTATCAATCGGTCTTCGGTTACGGAAATCCATGAGTCATCAGTGTAAATGGAGACGGCTTTCATCTGGTTGAGGGTGATGGTGCCGGTCTTGTCCAGGCAGATAGTCTGGATGGCTCCCAGGGTTTCTGCTGCGGGCAGCCGCCGCACCAGAACATCATTTTTTTTCATGCGGCTGATGCCCAGGGCAAAGTTGACCGTGGCAATGGACGGCAGACCTTCTGGCACGGCTGCCGCCGCCAGAGAGATGGACATCCGCAGCATGTTGAGCATCCCGAATCCCATGACCATGCCCATGGCAAACACTCCCCCGCACACGGCCAGGCATCCGTAAATGAGCTGATCCCCGATGGTATCCAGCTGGCGTTCAATGGGGGACGGCATGGACCGGGTGTCATTGAGCAAGATTTTGAGCTGTCCGATTTCCGTTCGGCTGCCCGTTGCCACCACCACGGCCAGGCCTTGGCCCCCGGTGATGCAGGTCCCCATGTAGGCCATATTTTTCCGGTCACCGATGGGGAGCTCCGCCGGATATAAAGCTCCGCCTGTTTTTGCACGGGTAGGCTTTCGCCGGTAAGCAGGGATTCATCAATGGTCAGCCGGGAAGCCTGAATGATCCGGCTGTCCGCCGGAACAAAAGCCCCGGGTTTGAGGACCAGAAGATCTCCGGGCACCACGGCTTCAGCTGGAACAAACAGTGACCGACCGTCTCGGATCACTTCAGCCATATGTTGGACCAGGTCGTTCAATGCATCGATGTTTTTTTCGGCCCGGTGTTCGGTCACATATCCGATGGCCGCATTGGCTATCACCACCCCGGCCACTATGGCTGCGTCCAGTACCCCGCCCATGACAATGGAGATGCCTGCCACCGCTCCCAGAAGGTAAACCGGCAGGGAATTCATCTGATCCAGAAAAATCTGGATACCGGAACGGGACCGGGTTTTGGGAAGTGAATTGTCACCATAATTCGCCATCAGGGAGGGAATGCGGTCCCGGCTAAGACCCTGGTGGATATCCGTCTCCAGCCGGCGGGTGGTCTCTGCCACAGATCGGGTGTGCCAGATGATATCTACCGTTTCAGACCGGACTCTCCGGCTTATTGTCTGAACGGAATGGACGAACCGTCGGGTCCGGGAGTTTTTCTGATCCCCATTCAAGGGGGAGGGGCCAGAATTCAAATTAGAGGTTTCAGCCGGGCCGGATCGGCGTTTATTTCCGGTTTTTTAATGGCCGTTTCCAGGGTTTCCATCAGCCTATCCGGTGGCAGACAAGGGTCGTAAAATACCAGTATTCTCCCGGTGAGGGTGCTGACGGTATAGCCGGTGATGCCCGCTGTTTGAGCCAGCTGTTGTTCCAGCCGGTGTTTGAAAGCCGGGGCGCGTCTGAGACCGGAGACGGCAAACCGGGCTCTGCCGTTCACCCGGGTGTGAACAGGTGTCAGAATGGACATGGCAGCGGATCCTTTCCCGGCTTAGGTGGGTATGTCAACAGGTCAGTGGGCATCGGCATCTCCCTGGTCAATCGGTGGTCCCCCGTCACTGCCGGTGCCCCACCATTCCCGGTTGTAAATGGTGGAGGCAAACCACAGGGCGGTGAACCAGGAGGGCAGCACCAGGCGGCCTTGGATAATCTCATTCATGGCATGTCCGATCAAGACGAGAAACACGGATCCGGACAGATTCAGGCTGTCTCCGGTCAGGCGGCGGATACCAGTATCGATCCTTTTCACCTGTCTGCGGGTATGCCGGGTCACCAGAGCTGGGGATGCGGCATCGGGAGGAATCAAGTGAAACAGGTTTCCGGAACGCCCGGCCTCGGCAAGGGCATCAGGGGTCAGGTGAGCTCCCTGCAAAAGAATACTGCCGGTGAGCGGATTGGCCTGAATTCGTTCACACGCCAGGGCCTGAGACAGGTGTTCCTTGATCTGCCCGACCAAAGACATTGACAGGGTCGGAAGAATCCGGATCCGGACACGGCCCGGCATGCAGTGGGTCACGCGGGCGACAGGTAGTGGGTCCATGGCAGCCTGGGGCATGGGTTATTCTTTGGCCGCCGGGTCACCGCTGACCTCGGCCTTGGCTTCGGCAGTGATATCTTCCAGTGATTCTCTGGCTTCGGCAAGGGTGACCTTTGCCCCTTCATAAGCAATCAGGGCACCTTTGATGACGGATTTGATCAACGGTTTGGTGATGGTGCCGATGACGGGGATTACAACCGGGGCTAGAAGCACTACCCCGGCGCCGATGGCCAGATTTCCTGCGGTCAGTCCTTTGGGCAAAAATTTCATGATAACGTCTCCTTGAAAAAATAAAAATAAAAACTGCATTATCATGTCTCATAAATCCAAACGATAATGCAGCGGTCGAAGTGGTTAAAAATGTCACCATATCTCACTTTGGATCGATGCTCCCCATGTAAAATGAAATTTTTATTCTTGTCAAGAAAAAATAAGAAATTAGTTAGAATTACGTTAAAAAAAAGATGGTTATGTCAAACTAAACAAAGAAAAAGCAGTCGCGTTTTATTTCATTTGAACATCTATTGAAAAATTTTTCGTCGAATAATCGCGAAAGTCAATAGATATTTCGCGCTATATGCCTGCGAAACAACGTTTTTCTGATTATAGATTCAAATGAACATTTCAACAGGGCAATGCCGGAATTTTGATTTGCATGAAGGACATTCTGGTGTCTATCTAACAAAACCTTAACCCTGTCATCACATTGATTGAATATTGTCTGTCTATGGTGGATCAGTCACAAGAGGCACTGAAGCATTTTAAAACCAAAGCAATAATCACACAAACACTCAAAAGGAGTAATCAATGAAACTGCGCAGATTGATGCGATCAGCCGGACTGATGACGGCTGCTATGTTATTGTTGGTCAGCCAGGCATATGCTGTGGTTGAAATTCAGTTCTGGCATGCCATGGGCGGGGTCCTGGGGGAGCATACCGAAAAAATTGCCAATGATTTCAATGCTACTCAAACCGAATTCAAGGTGATACCGGTGTACAAAGGCAACTATACCGAGACCATGACCGCAGCCATCGCAGCCTTCCGGGCCGGGCAGCAACCCCATATCGTCCAGGTGTTTGAGGTGGGTACCGCCACCATGATGGCGGCCAAAGGGGCGGTGTATCCCATTGAGGATGTGATGACCGATCACGGACTCACCCTGGACAAAGAGGCGTTTCTGCCGGCGGTGATCTCCTATTACCAGACCCCGGAAGGAAAACTGCTGTCCATGCCCTTCAACTCTTCCACCCCGGTGATGTGGTATAACAAGGATGCCTTTGCCAAGGCCGGCATCACCCAGGTGCCTGAAACCTGGGATCAAGTGGAAACAGCAGCGGAAAAACTGGTGGCCGCCGGTTATGAAAGCGGTTTTTCCTTTGGCTGGCAATCCTGGGTGATGATCGAAAACTTCAGTGCCTGGCACAATCTTCCCATGGGGACCCGGGAAAACGGATTTGCTGGCCTGGACACCCGGTTCACCTTTAACAATCCCGGGGTGATCAATATGCTAGACCGCATTGCCGGATGGCATCAGGACAAGCTCTTTCAGTACGGGGGACGTCGGGGAGACAGCCTGCCTATGTTCATCAATGAGAAATGTGCCATGTGGTTGAATTCATCCGCTTATTACGGTGGCATCAAAAAACAGGCCCAGTTCGCATTCGGTCAGGCCATGCTGCCATATGATCCGAAACTGATCGATTCTCCTCAGAATTCCATCATCGGCGGCGCCACCCTGTGGACCCTTAAAGGACGTGACAAAAAAGACTACAAAGGCGTGGCCATGTTCATGAATTACCTGGCTTCTCCGGAGGTCCAGGCCTGGTGGCACCAGGAAACCGGGTACGTGCCTATCACCAAGGCGGCCTGGAAACTGTCCGAGAAACAGGGTTTTTATAAAGACAATCCCGGCACTGACACCGCCATTCAACAGTTGAACCTTAACACCCCCGTTCCCAATTCCAGAGGGGTACGGTTCGGTAATTTTGTCCAGATTCGGGACATCATCAATGATGAACTGGAAGCCATCTGGAACGGCAGTAAAACTGCAGCAGACGCCATGGATGATGCTGTGGAAAAAGGAAACAGCCTGCTGGAAAAATTTGAAAATGCCAACATATAATTAGGTTAAGGATTCCGGTACAGGAAACGACTGTTTCCTGTACCGGATGCGGCAGGTTTCCATGATCAAGCGGGTCCATTTTTCTCGTTCAGCGCTTCCCTATCTTCTGGTGTTGCCCCAGGTGCTCATCACCTTGGTATTTTTTATCTGGCCGGCATCCCAAGCAGTGTTTCAGTCTTTTTTAAGGGAAGATGCCTTTGGATTGAAAACCGAGTTCGTGTTTCTGGAAAATTATGCGGCTTTGTTCCAGGACCCGGATTACCGGTCTAGTTTTTTTAAAACCATGGTGTTTTCCTTTTCAACCACCCTGATATCCATGGGATCGGCCCTGATCCTGGCGGCCCGGGTGGACCGGGTTATCAAGTGCCGAACGGTTTATCGCACGTTTCTGATTTGGCCCTATGCCGTGGCACCGGTGGTGGCAGGCGCTCTGTGGATGTTCCTGTTTGATCCCACTCTTGGGATCGTGGCATATTTTTTACAGTTTGCCGGAGTCGACTGGAACCACCGCATGGATGGTAGTCATGCCATGATGCTCATCATCCTGGCGGCCTCCTGGAAACAAATTTCCTATAATTTTTTGTTTTTCATTGCCGGCATGCAGGCCATCCCCCGATCCCTGATAGAAGCGGCAGCCATGGATGGTGCCGGTCCGTTCCGACGGTTTTGGACCATTGTGTTTCCTTTGCTGTCCCCCACCACCTTTTTTCTGCTGGTGATAAACATGGTGTATGCATTTTTCGAGACCTTCGGCATTGTTCATGCCGTGACCAAGGGTGGACCGGCCCAGGCCACCCAGATTCTGGTGTACAAGGTGTTCAACGACGGGTTCATCGGGCTGGATTTAGGGGGATCGGCAGCCCAGTCCGTGATTCTTATGGCCATTGTCATTGGGTTCACTGTCATCCAGTTCAAGTATATCGAACGTCGCGTGAATTACTGAGGAACCGGATATGGTTGAAAAAAATCGTTTTCCTATTACCTGAACCACCTGATCATCATTTTCGGTATCCTGATCATCGGTTTTCCGCTGTGGATTACCTTTGTGGCAGCCAGCCACGATATGGTCCGCATGGCCCAGGCCCCGCTGCCACTGTGGCCTGGAGACAGGTTTTTTGAAAATATGGCCCAGGCCCTGTTTCAGGGTGTGGGAAATGCCCGGGAACAGCCGGTATGGGTCATGCTGTTCAATAGTCTGATCATGGCTTTGTCCATTGCATTCGGAAAAATTGTCATCTCCATTTTATCGGCATTTGCCATTGTGTATTTTGATTTCCGGTTCCGGATGTTTTTTTTCTGGATGATTTTCATCACCCTGATGCTGCCGGTGGAGGTGCGCATCATTCCCACGTTTGAGGTAGTGGCAGATCTGGGGATGCTCGATACCCGGCTGGGGTTGAGTGTGCCCCTTATCGCTTCTGCAACAGCCACTTTCATGTTCCGCCAGGTGTTTTTGACCGTGCCCGATGAGCTATTGGAGGCGGCCCGCATGGACGGGGCCGGGCCATTGCGGTTTTTTAAAGATATTCTTCTGCCCTTGTCTCGCACCAATATTGCGGCCCTGTTCGTGATTTTGTTTATATACGGCTGGAACCAGTATCTGTGGCCGCTGCTCATCACCACGGACAAGGACATGTACACCATTGTCATGGGCATCAAACAAATGCTGGAGGCGGTGGAAGAAGCCCCGGAATGGCATCTGATCACCGCCACCACCCTGCTGGCCCAGCTGCCGCCGGTGCTGGTGGTGGTGGGCATGCAGCATTTGTTCGTCAAAGGATTGACTGAAACGGAGAAATAAGATGGCGAAACTGACCCTGACACACCTCACCAAACAGTTCGGCAGTACCCAGGTGATCCATGCCATGGATATCCATATCAAGGACGGCGAATTTTTGGTGGTGGTGGGGCCATCCGGCTGTGGTAAATCCACCCTGCTGCGGATGATCGCGGGCCTGGAGCGGGTATCGGAAGGCCATATCCGAATCAACGGTCAGACGGTCAACAACATCGAACCCAAAGACCGGGACATTGCCATGGTGTTTCAGAACTATGCACTGTACCCACATATGAGCGTATTTAACAACATGGCCTATGGCCTGAAACTGCGGAAAATGTCCAGGGAGAAGATCGGGGAAAGGGTGGACCATGCGGCCCGGCTGCTGCAGCTTGATGATCTGCTGGACCGAAAGCCCAGGGAACTGTCCGGAGGACAGCGCCAGCGAGTGGCCATGGGCCGGGCCATTGTAAGAAAGCCCTCCGTGTTTCTGTTTGACGAACCCCTGTCCAATCTGGATGCCAAACTTAGGGCCTCCATGCGGGTGGAGTTGAAGAAACTGCATTCGGCCCTGAAAACTACCATGATCTACGTGACCCATGATCAGGTGGAGGCCATGACCCTGGCGGACCGGATCCTGGTCATGAACCGGGGCCGGATCGAACAGCTCGGCACTCCGGAACAGGTTTTTTTTCAGCCTGAGACCCTGTTTACCGCACGATTTATCGGGTCACCCGAAATCAACCTGATGGCCGGTGACCTTACCAAAACCCACCTGCTGTTGCATGATCTGGAGAATCCGCACCAGGATCGCAGCCTTAATATAAAGGGCCTGAAATTGAAGAACGGCCCTGCCGCTCTGCCTTTGTCTTCAGAACCCCCGGCAACGGGCCCCTGTGTGTGCGGTATCCGGCCGGAGCATCTGTTTGTCGAGGATGAGTCTGTGACATCAGATGTCCGCTTTTCCGGTCAGATTGATGTGAAAGAAAGCCTGGGATCAGACACCCTATACCATATCCAGTATGGCCCCCAAAAACAGCCACTGACTGTCCGGAGCAAAGACCACAACAGCCTGTCTCCAGGTGACCGGGTGGACTTGGGGTTTTCATGGAAGCATTGTCACTTTTTTGATCCGGACACGGGGTTCCGCATTGCACTTCCTGTTACTACCCCATGAAAGGACTCTGGTCGACTTTTGATTTCAGGCAGGTGGGTCTGTTGGTTGTAATCCCTGTCACACCCAAATGGATTAATTCACACGCTTTCATCGGATCATCTACAGTCCAGCACAGGAATTCCAGACCGGATTTAAGCGCTTGTTTAATTATTTCTGAGTCAATGATTTTATAATACAGGTCAATACCGTCAAGCCCGTTATCTGCACAGCGTTTGATTTTTTCTGGTAGAGCCGCGGTATCTTCACTTAACCAGTGACAAAGATTGTCGGGAAACCTGTTTTTAACCGCTGAAATGGTTTCCCAACCAAAACCAATAAATATCAACAGGTTTTTTTTAGCGCTGCTTGAAATAATTTGGTGAATAACCGGTACAATTTCAGGTCCACATTTGATTTCCACGATCAGTTTCCCTTGTTCAGATATGGTAGCGATTACCTCTTCCAGAAAGGGTATCCTTTCGTTTTTATATTCAGGACTTTTCCACGATCCGACGTCCAGCCTGCGCAGTTCATTATAATCTATATTCAACCATGCATGCGTTCCCATTTGGATTCAGATCACTTCCGGTTCATCAGGCCGCCGATGATAATGCCGCCCACAATGGCGGTGAGGGGAGCCACCAACACCAGGCCGATGCTGCCCACCAGGGTGCGCATGATCTCGGCAGCCACAATTTTCAGATTGAGCATCCGTAGGACACCCGGAGCCTTCACCTGAAACAGCATGAGCAGGGTCAGGTATCCGCCGGAATAGGCCAAAAGCAGGGTGGTGGCCATGGTACCAATGACATGCCGGCCCACAACCAATCCAGACTGGATCAGCTCCACTGGTTGGATGTCCGGTTTTTTTCTTGATTTCATCCATGGCAGCGGCGATGTCCATGGCAATATCCATGCAGGCCCCGGATGCCCCCAGGATGATGGCAGAATAAAAAATCTGTCGGATATCCAGGTCATAATATCCGGAAAACACTAAAGCGTTCACATAGGGCTGGGTGAGACCGAAAAGCCCGACCCGGCTGCCGAAAAAAAAGTCACCACCAGAGCGGTTCCCAGACCGGACAGGGTACCGATGAAAGCGGTAACCCCTTTTTTGTTGCAACCTGCCACCAGGAAGATGATCACGGCAGATAAAAGTATCAGGGTCAGGGTGGTAGTAAAAAGCGGGTTGTGACCGGCCAGAATCTGCCGCACCAGCACCTCCCAGAGAATGAACACCGTGAGAACAAAAGAGATGAGCGCTTTGATGCCGATGATACCGGCATACATCAGCAGGGCTGCCACAAAGATGCAGAATAAAACCAGCAAAGTGTTCTGGCGGTGTAGGTCCACGGCTTTGACATGGTGAATCTCCCCTTGTTCCAGAACAATGGCGACAATGATCACATCCCCCGGTTGGAATAGGTTCTCCAGGTCGGTCTGTCCCACCAGGCTGTTGAAGGCGGTCAGGATTTTTCCCTTGTAAGGGCCCTTGAGGATCTCTACTGCCAATTCCTGGTGTCCGATATGGGAAAGTCCTGATGACCGTACTTCTTCATTGTCAATCGTTAATACCCGGGCCGTGGTTTCCAGAACATCCGGGGAGATTCTCTGGGTCATCGGCTTGAGGGTATAATACCCGGCTATGCCTGCCAAAGTCAGCACCAGCAACAGGGTATGGACAAGGGCCGTTTTTACCATGACAGGGTGATAGCAGAAAGATACTGGCAGGACAAGGATCTATTTATTTTCAAAAGTGATGTCCGGTGGACATGCAACACTCCCTCCTTTGCCCGGTCCGTGGGGTTGATTTACTTCCGGACAGGGCAAAGGTTGGTGTCAAGCGGTTTATAAGTTGAATCCCAGCAGACCGGCCATGGTCAGGGCAATCTGGGTGTTGTCCTTCCACCCTGAAAACCGGTTGGCTTCCACCCCGGTGGCGGACATGGGGATCATGGTGGCGGTATGGATGGTGGTGGTCCAGTTGATATTGGCCCGTTCCGACAGCAGGTGCGCTGCCGTCAGGGCCGCCGGGTTGACTTCGTAATATCCGGCGGTTTTGCCGGCATCTGCATCTGCCATGCTTTTCCAGGCGGGCAGTTTCCGCTTCCGTCAGATTTTCCAGGCCGAACCGGTCCGCCAGAAATGCCAGATGGGCCTGGCGGTCCCCTTTATACTGTCCATCCCCATACGCCAGGGTGTCTTCCACGGACACCTGTGTGTTCAGAAGTGCTGCCATATTCAGTTTGTACCCCATGGCATCCATGCCCAGACCCATGCCCCCGGTTTCATGGTCCCCCACCACCACGATAAGAGTATCTTCTCTGTGCTGCTGAAAGAACGCATAGCTTCCCGGACAGCGTCATCAAACGCTATGGTGTCGTGGATCACGCCGGTGGGATCATTGGCATGGGCTGCATGGTCGATTCGGCCGCCTTCGATCATGAGAAAAAAGCCATCCGGATTTCTGGACAGAGAATCCACTGCAGCCCGGGTCATGGCAGCCAGAGACGGGACTTCCGGGTACAGGCTGACCCGTTCGATCTCATAGGGCAGGTGGGTGTAGGTGAATGCGGCAAACACCTTTTCTTTTTCGGAAAAATCAGTTCGGTTGAATGCCCGTGCCCCCTGCATGCCGATGAAGATGTCATATCCATTTTTCTCAAATACCTGAACCAGATCCTGGTCATCTTTGCGCTTGGATTTAATGGGGCGGCCTGTGGCATCGGTGTCCGTTATTTCTGCGGCTTGGGGGATGAAATGACGGATACCGCCGCCGGCAATAAAATCCACCCCGCTGGCTGCCATATCCACAGCGATCTCGTTTTCATTGTTCCTAGAGATGTTGTGGGCACAAAATGATGCAGGAGTCGCGTGGGTCAGGCGGGTGGTGGTGATGATGCCTGTAGCCCAGCCATGTTCTTCAGCCGCCTCCATCAGGGTCTTGACATTCTGTCCGGCAGCATTTTTGCCGATCACTCCTTTGTTGGTCTTGATGCCCGATGCCAGGGCCGTTCCGGCGGCCGCAGAATCGGTGATCAGAGTATCGGCGGCATAGGTGCTGTTGATGCCGGCAATTTCAAAGGAGTTCATCAAAAGGGTGGCGGACGGATTGCCGGTTTTTCCCGCAGAAAAAATTCACTGAACTGCCGCTGGGAAGCACCCAGCCCGTCTCCGATAAAATAAAACACATACTTTGGCTGGCCAGCTGACGCCGGCTGGGACAATACCAGCAAAGCCAGGACGATAAAGACAATGTTTTTCAAATGTTTCATCATGGATTCCTCCTGAATTAAGTTCAACCCCCAATAAGAAGTTTTATGACTGTAACGCTTCATACCCCTGAAGCATTGGTTAACAATATGGAAAATGTCAGTGTGCCTTTATTTTAAATTCCTTGAAATCACTTGACATATATCATACCCGATTCAAATATAATTTTACCAATTTTTTGAATGCGGTCTCTTTCCCGGTCTGACAGACGATGATCAACCGGCGGCGGTTATGGCAGCCATTGCCGGTGCCAGACGGCGGGTATCCAGTTTCCTGACCGGCGTGACCATTGAGGTGGAGGTCACGGATTCATTGAGCTCCGTATCGGCACCGTAAATGTCTTTGACCACTTTTGGGGTCAGTTTTGCCGGGACACCGTCAAACACGATTTTTCCCTGGAGCATGCCGATCACCCGGTCGCAGTATGTTCTGGCCGTATCCAGGGTGTGCAGGTTGCAGATCACGGTGAGTTGATCCCGGTCCCGGATCTCTCTGAGCGCAGTCATTACTTTTCCGCACTCAACGGGTCCAGGGAGGCGATGGGTTCGTCTGCCAGCACCATTTTCGGGGTCTGCATCAACGCCCTGGCAATCGCCACCCGCTGCTGTTGCCCCCCGGACAGGGTTTCGGCCCGCTGTAGGGCCTGGCCGGCAATCCCCAGGCGGTCCAGGGCGGTCAGCGCTTCCTCCACCATCTCCCGGCCGAAAAGGCTGAACAGGCTTTTCATGGTAGAATAACCGTTGAGCCGGCCCAGCAGGACATTGGTCACCACATCCAGGCGAGGTACCAGGTTGAACTGCTGGAAGATCATGGCGCAGTCCCGCTGCCATTTCCGTTTTTCTCTTCCTTTCAGAGCGAGAATGTCCCGGCCGTTCACCGTGATGCTGCCGCCGGAGGCATCGGTGAGCCGGTTGATCATGCGCAGCAGCGTAGATTTTCCGGCACCGGAAGGGCCGATGATCCCAATCATCTGGGGGGTGTCAATGGCAAACGACACCTTGTCCACGGCTGTGACGGTATCGAACTGTTTGGTCAGGTGGGTGATTTTCATGAGTTCTCCTTGGTTCGTGCTGAATATCAATGGATTTTCACGTTTTTTGCGCCACTCCGTGAATGAGCCGTTTTCTCAGTTTTCCGGAAAGCGTGTCCATAATGATGACCAGGCCGACGGTCAACAGGATCAGGTAGGCGGTGTTTTCCCAGTCCCGTTGTGTGTTCATGGTTTCCACCAGCATCAGGCCGATGCCTCCGGCACCGAGTGCCCCGATGATAGTGGCGGACCGGATGTTGGACTCCAGGTAATACAGGCCCTGGGAGACAAGTACCGGAATAATCTGGGGAATGACCCCGAACCGGTAAAACTGCCACCGGTTGGCCCCGGTGGCGCTGACGCCTTCCATCTGCTGTTTGTTCACGTTTTCCAGGGCTTCGGAAAACAGTTTTCCCAGCGTACCGGTGTCGGTGAAGGCAATGGCCAGAGCCCCTGTGAGCGGCCCTAAACCGAACGCCCGGATAAAGATCAATGACCAGATCAGCATGTCAATGCCTCTGAGAAAGTCAAAGATCCGGCGGACGGCAAACCGAAGCACCTGGGACGGGGTGAAGTTGGACGCCGCCAGAACGGCCAGGGGCAGTCCGGCCAGAGCAGCGGTAAGGGTTCCTAAAACCGCCATGAGAAAGGTTTCCAGCAAAGCGATAAACACATTTCCGTGCTGCCAGTCCGGATTGTTCCAGATCGTATCGAATATCAGTTTCCAGTTGGGGATTTCCGGCTGGAGCCGGTCGCTGGAAAACACCAGTCGGATGATCTCCGGGAAAGAAGACCCGGCCAGTTCCGACCGGAAGGGAAAGAAAAAGTGTTCCCATCCTCCGAAATACCGGTGCAATTCCATGCGTGTCCGGGATACCTGGATCCGCTGACCCAGGGACGGCCGTGCATCGAATTTGGCGGAAGTGGCCCGAAGCCAGTCCGGAGGGGCTTTTCCTTCCGGCAGATCGGTTTCAATGCCTGATCCGGTCGCTTCCACCCGGATACGGCCATAGTCGGGAACCGTCAGGGTCAGGACGGCTTCCTTCATCTCGACGATCACCCCCTTTCCCAGGTTCACCCTTATAACATCACCGGATTGTTCCACCCAGTCAGGCGGGGTGTCATAGGTGGCGGTTCGTTCTCCTTCCACGGCCACGGTCAATGATTTTGTCCCCCGCAGGTTCCGGGTGACATGCACCTTGTGGGCCACGGCATCGGTGGCCAGCAGCAGGGCCCGGCCCGGCTGGGCTTTGCTGATCAGTCCGCCGACATCAAAGGAAACAAAAATATAACACAGATAGATCACCGCAGCGGCGGTACCCGTCAGAGTGATGAGGCTGTTCCGGCGGATGGCAAAAAACGGTCCGGCTGTTCGGCGTCAAAAACGCGGTGCGGTTCAGGATCATGGGAGCGATGCTCATAATGGGTCTCGATTATGCCTCCCTGCCGGTAACGAGTCTTCGACGCAGAAAAGAGGATGTCTGGTCAATGATGAAAATAGAGAGAATCAACAGGACAAACAGGGCCGCGGTTTCATCTCCGGCCCCTTTTCCCCACCCAATGGTGCGCCGCAGTTCCGTGCCGATGCCCCCTGCCCCCACAAATCCCAAGATGGCTGATGCCCGTACATTGATTTCAAACCGGAGCATGAAATAGCTCAAATAATTGGGCAGCACCTGGGACAATGCCCCATACCGCATACGCTGAATCCAGCTGGCTCCGCAGGAGGCCAGTCCCTCGATGGGGGCCTGCTCCATGTTTTCATTGACTTCGGAAAACAGCTTTCCCAGGGCTCCGGCCGTATGAAACGCCACTGCAATCATGGCCGGTACCGGGCTGGACCCCAGAACAAAAATGAGAAACAAGGCGATGATCAGTTCCGGAAACGCCCGCATGCTGTCCATGATTCGCCGGACCAGAGGGATGATGAAGGCGGGTTTGACTCCCAGGTTGCCGGATCCCAGAAACGCCAGCACCACGGCCAGACCGCCTCCTATCAGGGATGCGGCGCCCGCGATGTTCAGTGTTTCCAAAAGGGCCGGCAGAAACCGGACCAGCAACGCAAAAAACCGAACCCGGCCTGCCAGGCTTCAATGACAATCTCGCCGGGATAATCAAAAAACTGGGTCAATCCCCTGAAAAAACTGCCGGAATTCATGTCATTGGCCAGTTTGTATCCACTGATGAGAATGGCCAGCAACATGACAATGCAGACTGTAGAATAGAGCTGCCGCCGTTTTTCCATGGCAAGGATGGCTTCGTTGATGGCAGAAACGGTCATGGATGGGTATCCTTTTGGTCCTTTTGACGGCACAAGCCGTCAAAAACGGCGGCCGCCTTTTCCAGCGGCCGCCGGCAACGGCTGTTTAGAGGGTGATACCTTCTAACAGATGCAAATAACTATTGGGATTTGGCTTTTCTAGCTTCAATGATACTCAGATAGGCATCATGATCCACGGGCGCGATGCCTTTCACCTCACCGGCCATGAATCCGTAGGCGCATTCCATATCCATGGAGGGCATGCTGGCCAGCAGACCGGTGACTTTGAGTTTCACTTTTTCCGGCAAGTTTTTGCGCAGAACAATGGGGCCTTCGGGAATCAGTTTGGACCGCCAGATCTCCTGGATCTGGGTCATGTCCACCAGTCCGGCATCGGCTGCCTTTCTCAACGCACCGCTGTTGTATCCGTCCACCCATTCACCCAGGCCGTCAGCCCAGGTCACACCGGCGTTGATATCTCCATTGAACACCGCCACAATGGTCTGTTCGTGGCCGCCGGTAAATACCACATCCTTGAAATATTCCCCGGGTTTCATGGAATACCCGGACTGGGGAATCTCGATGGAGGGGATCAGATACCCGGAGGTGGAGTTGGGGTCTCCGAATCCGAACACTTTTCCTTTCATGTCATCCAGGCTTTCAATCCCGGAGTCCACCCGGGAGAACCCCACGGAATAATATCCGAATGATCCGTCTTTGTTGATTTTGACCAGCACCGGTTCAACGGCGTCCGGGTTGGTCAAATAGACCTTGGCATACCCGGAGGCGCCCAGCCAGGCCATGTCCAGATTTCCGCCCAGAAGGCCCTCGATCACCCCGTTGTAATCGGCCGGGGCATAGATTTTGGTGGGAATCCCCAGCAGGGCTTCAATCTGTGCGCGCACACATTCATTGGACCGCAGCCGGTCCGAAGCGTTCTCACCCCCCAGGATACCGATACGGAATTCAGTGATGGTTTCTTCGGCCATGGAGCCGTGCGTAAACGCAAGTATGAGAGCCATGGCGGCGAACAGTGATGTGATCCATTTTTTCATTACGTGCTCTCCTTGTGATTGGGTTGTTTGACACGTGGTTGTTTGTAACAATCTCTGACATTCCCGATTATCAAACCATCTGCATGTTTATTCCCTGTTAGCCCGGGGTTATGATTTGATTTAAAAAACTCAGACCGGTTCTTACCAAAAACCAACGCAATTCACATACAATGTTATTGGATGGCTGTTAAGGTACGGCACGATCCGCCGGGGACAGGACGGGCCCAGATTCCCTTCGGACTGCAACAAATCACCCAACTCCAGAGCCCAAAAAAGGAGCAGGAATACCATGTCAGATTCCGGACAGTTTCAGCAGCAGATTCAGCAGACGTTTAAGCAGCGCCTGGCCGATCATCGGTCGCAGTTTCCGGAAACAGACTGTTTTCGAATGGACCTGCACTGCCATGACTGTAACTCCGATGTCACGGATGAGCTTCTGGGCAGAATTCTGCGGTTTCCGGAAACCTGGCTGAAGACAGACGAGCTGTCAGCATGCCTGAAGGAACACGGGTGCGATCTGATCACCATTACCAATCACAACAATGCCAGGTCCTGCTGGGAGTTGATGGAAGCCGGGGAAGATGTGCTGCCGGGAGCGGAATTCACCTGCTTTTTCAAGAAGTTCAACACCCGCATACATGTGCTGGCTTATGGATTCACACCGGCACAGGAGGAGAGCCTCAACCGGCTGAGAAACGATCTGCCGTCCTTTCTCACTTATGCGACCGATCAAGATATCCCCACAATACTGCCCCATCCTCTGTATGTAAATGCCGGTGTCAAGGGTCCGGATCCGGTCATGTACGAGCACCTGGCCCTGATGTTCGACCGGTTCGAGGTGCTCAACGGTCAGCGGGATGTGTGGCAGAACCTGTTGACCTGGGAATGGCTGGACAGCCTGACCGAAGAACGGATTGATCTATGGCAGAAAAAACACAATATCCGGTCAGGCAATTTCTGCAAATTTGTCTATGACAAGCGGGTCACGGGGGGATCGGATGATCACATGGGGCTTTTTGCCGGTGCCTGCGGGACCTGCCTGTACCTGCCGGACCTGGAAATCAAACGAAAACAGACTCCGCTGTCCCGGTTAGCGCTGGAAGCGATTCGGACCGGTGCCCTGGTCCCTTACGGCCAGGTGTTCATCCATGAAAACTTAATGTCGCATTTATGGATTACCTGTCCCAGATCGCTTTGAACATGAAAGAGCCCGGGCTGATCAGAATGTTTCTCCATAAAGGGAGTCTCCGGGACAAGCTGATATGCCTGGGGTTCAGCAATGCCATGCAGGAACTTCGGCGGCACCGGTTCACCCTGTTTTTTTCAAATCGTTTCATGAGGCCCTGCACGGCAGGCGGCCCGGCCTGATCAGCCGATTCAAGGTGACCCCGGATTTCCGGCCCCTGATCCGGACCATTGATGAGATCGCCCGGGCCAGATCCCGGGACCGGAAGCGGTATATGGAACTCCTTAAAACCGGGTCTTTCCGGATGTTTACCTGCCTGAACCGGATCATTGCAAGGCGGATCACCTCCCGGGCCGGTCATTGGGAGCATCTGGACAGGATCCGAAACAAAAACCTGGCGGATCTGATTCAACAGTTCGAAATTCCGTCTCATGTCAGAGCGCTGTTTGAGGAAGATCCTGAACCGACACTGGATCACGGTTCCCGGATTAATCTTTCCGACGTTTTTGATGCCCTGACCTTTCCCATGCTGGCCTGTGGTGTCATCGCCGGAGCCTCTCTGCTTTCTACCCGGGTGTTGATGGGCCAGCGGGAATTTGTCAACGGCTTTGCCCGGTCCCTGGGACGTCATGTCCATCCCCGCCGGGTCCTGTGGCTCACCGACACCCTGTGTGACAACAACGGGGTGTCCACGTCCCTGTCCAGAAAACTGTCCTTTATCCAGGAACGGGATCTGCCCATCGATTTTCTGGTCTGCCATGACCGGATTCAGGAGGCTCCCCATTTAAAGGTGGTGCAGCCGGTGGGGAGTTTTACCGTTCCCGGTTACCCGGATCATGTGTTTCAGGTCCCGGATCTGTTGGCCGTCCAGGCCCTGTTCGTCCAGGGGGGATATGATCGGATCATCTGTTCCACCGAATTGCTGATGGGGCTGGTGGCCCTGTTTCTCAAACAATCCATGGCCGTGCCGGTCTATTTTTTCATGCACACGGACTGGCTGACATTTTTTCGGCATACCATGGAACTGCCGCCCCCGGTGATGGACCGGATTCGTCGGATGCTGAGAGCTTTTTATCATCAGTTTGATGGCATTTTTGTTTTGAACCGGGATCACCGCGCCTGGCTCACCGGGCCGGCCATTGCCTATGATGGCTCCCGGGTTTACAATACCGCCCACTGGGTGGATGAGATGTTTCAACCTTTGCCCGGCAAACGGCGTGCGGTCTTCGGGGACCGGATTTCGGAAAGCGATATCGTTTTGTTGTATGCCGGGCGGCTCAGCGAGGAAAAAGGGGTGTTTGATCTGCCCGGGATCATGAAATCCCTGGATCGGTCTGGGGTGGCCGTCCGACTGGTGATCGCCGGCACCGGTCCGGCAGAGGATCGGTTGAAAGCCCTGCTAACGGATGCATTGTTCCTGGGGTGGGTGGACCGGTCCGCTATGCCGGCCCTCTATTCTCGGACAGATTTGTTGGTACTGCCTTCCCGGTTTGATACCTTTGGCAATGTCATTCTGGAGGCCATGAGCTGCGGAGCTGCGGTGGCCGCCTATGCGGAAAAAGGTCCTCTGGAAATCATTCAGACCCGGGAAAACGGTATTTTGGCCGAAGATCCGGTGGGTCTCGCCGATGGCATCGCCCGGTTCGTCAGGGATGAAACGTTTAGACACGCATTGAAAAAAACAGTTTGAGACGGGCCGGGGCGTTCTCTCGGAAGACCATTTTTGAAGCATTTTTAAGCAATCTGGGACTGGGGGAGACAGAGCATTTGGAGGGTACGGATCACCTGCCGGCCCCATTGGTAAAAACCGAAGCCCTGAAGGCCGCCATCGGATATTGACGCGGTATATAGTATAATGGAACCCGTATGAAAGGATTACCCGAGCGCTTCAAATACCAGGTCGGGTTTCACCGGGGACCGGTCCGCCATTTCCCGGGTGGTGACACCGGTGAGCACCAGAGCGGACCGGTATCCGAAATCCAGAGCCCCCTGGATATCGGACCGGATATAATCTCCTATCAGAAGAACCCGGTTTCGGGGAATGCTCCGGCCGTATTCAGCTTCCAGCCGGTAATGGGTCAACTGAAATATCGGGGCAAAGGGTTTGCCTAAATAAATGGGACTCACCTGAATACCATAGGTGTTAAGGACTTGGACCATAAATCGGGCCACCCCACCGGCACCGATACAGATCCGGCCGCTGTTCCCGGGGTAAAATTCATCCGGATTGGGCACGATCAGGGGGGCGCAGGGATTTTGAATAAAAAAATTGACGGCCCGGTTGATGAAGGATTCCCAGTCATACCCCCGCTCGCCCACAATGATGCCCTGGCAGCGATTGATTTCCGACAGATCCCGGGTGGTAGATAGTCCGGCGGTTTCAGCAAAACAAGGATTGCCTAAGTTGCCCATAACGAAAAAAGGAGCGGTAGAAAACGATTTTTCAGCGGCTAAAGTCAACAGACCGTCGGCGCAGGAAACAATTTCACCGGCATGAATTTTCAGATGGGCTGAACAAAGTATCTCGGCTTTTTCTTCGGTGGAATGGTCCCCATCATTGGTGAGCAGAAAAAATGGCATTTTTTTCCGTCGCAGCAGGGCCAGCAGGCCTTGGCTGCCCGGTGCCGGTCCGCCGTTGATCAGCAGGACACCGTCAATATCAAATATCAGGGCATCCAATTCGTCCAGACGGGCGTCCAGCCATTCAGACAGGGTTGGAAAGATCGGCATTGTCAGTGCTGCAACAGTTTGGGCCATGTCCGGCGGTGTATCATTAAAACCGCCGGTTGTCATGTCTTTTTTCAATGCCTTCCAGCGCTTTGATGGACAGTGTGGCCCAGGGCTGCACTTCCAGACGTCTGACATCGATGGGGTCTCCGGTGAGTTCACAGTACCCGAACTCACCGTTCTCAATTCTTTCCAATGCTTTTTCGATCTGTGCGATGAGGTCGTTACAGCGCCGGGAATGAAGGATTTCATTCTCGATGCACCCCATGAGTATACTTTGATCCACCAGATCCGCATTCTTGACTTTCAGACTACGGATCTTGTTTTTGATATCTGTCCGTTTCCGGATTAGTTCGGCGTATTTCGATAGCAGCTGTTCCCTGAACCAGACCAGTTTGTCATTGTCAAGAAACGGGGTGAATGACGGACTGAAATTGGTGGAAGACGGTAGTAGGGTGTTCATGGCAGACTCCTGAAAAAAAGTTGATCATACCCGGCATTAAACTCTGGTGGCGTTATGCCGGTATTACGGCAGTATTAAAAAACGACTAAATATGGGTTTTTCCACATGAAAAAAGATGCGGGAACCCGTCACCACGCTTTTCCCGGTGTGAAGAAATGCCGCAGCCCACACCCCCTGGACAAAGAGGATCATCCAGGGAGTCCAAAGGGTGGCGACGGCCTCATGGAGCCGGGGCAGGGTCAGGCGGGTGTCCACGGGCAGTCCCAGGGCCAGGGCACCGGCAAATCCCAGGGTAACCAGGGCCATGATCTGGTAGGCGGTGATGCGCAGGCCGCCTCTGAAATCTGCACGGAGAAATTCGGAAACAAACCGCCATATCTGGGTGACGGCCAGGGTGATCAGAAAGGCAGTGCGATACCATCCGTTCAAAAACAACACAGTGCCCGCCAAACCGGTCCCGGTATACAGGGCAGCCGTAACCATCTGTATGGGTACCACTTTTTGCCCCTCATATCCGGAAGCATAGGTGATTTTTTTCAAGGGACCGGTGAATATCATATAAAACCGGGAGAACAGTGTTTGAATCACCGGAGGACACTGGTCCAGGGGTTTGCCGTAGCAGCACCCGAAACTGATGCAGGCCAGTCGGCCCAGCCCTTCCCCGAATGCATAGGCAATGGATACTGCCGACAGAAGAATCAGTGGCGGTAACGGATTTGCCATGACCGGTTCAAAGACCCGGTTGATAAGGTACACCAGAGGAGGGGAAACCAGGATACCCGAAAACACGGCCCCGCCTACGGTGAGGGTGCCTTTTTTCTTTTCCACCACCCGGGCGACGATCCGGGAAGCCGGCTGGCAGACGGCCAGCACGGCGGTAATGAAAACACACAGGCCGGTCAGAGATATCCGGGCCGAGGTCGCCAGTATCAGAAAAAGAACCACGGCAGCGGTATAGGCATTGGCACACAATACCCCATAATAGGTCAGATTGAGTCCCTGCCAGCCCTGTCCTTTTTTTGCCGGGGCACGACCGCCATGATCTGCCATTTTTCCCGGGGCAGGTGTCGAAACCCCCACCACAAAGATCCTGCCGTCAATACGCCCATGCCAGTGATGAAAATCAATTCCGTCATCATACCGCCTTTCCAATGGTTTCTCTGACGTTTACATCCGTTTCCACCAGCGGAATGCCAAACCGGCTTGAAAACCGGGTCTTTACATCGAACCGCCGCGTGTTTGCCAGCAGGTCCGGGCAGAACCGGACCCGTTTTTTTCAAACAGCAGCACCACGGTGGAACTGCCGGGCCGGAACAGGCTTTTGGGCTGCCCTTTTTGAATGAACATGCCCTGCTGAAGCGGCCTGACCGGTTCATACCGTTCCTGGCTGTAGCATTGAACGATCCGGCCGATCATCAACGCCACAACCTCCACCATGGCCACCTGTCCCACCCCCGTGCCGTCCGGCACATCCGTGTCGATGACCGTCACCGTCCGCCGGTTCTTGGAAAACGGGGTAACGCTTCTGACAACCGCCCCGGGGTTGCATGAATGGAAACGGCCGTTGATTTCGTAATGATCCGCTACTCTGCCTGACACCGGGGCATGAGTGTAATGATACTTGTCCGGGGTCAGGCGGAAAACGGCATAGTCCCCGTCCCGGAACGTGCTGTGCCACCGGGTCCGGTCCATGCCGGTCAGTTCGTCATACTGGAACAGTTTTTCCTTGATGAACAGGTGCCGGGTGTCTGTAAAGGAACCGGGAAGGATTCGGGCATCGGCCGGTGATACCACCGCTCCGGGGTCATCGGTCATGGGACGGCATTCCCAGTAACGGAGTTTCCGTTCAAAAAACCGCCGAAAGGTATTGAGTTGATTCACCTGTCCGAAAATCTCCCTGAAAGGGATTCCCCTGCGGCTCAAAAATCGGGCGGGGTTTGGAATATGGTTATTCAAAGGCAGGTCAAAGCAAAAAAACCCAAAAGGGCCGACATTCTGGCAGAGATCAGCAGATCGAACATGGCCGGGGCATTTTCCCGGACCGTGTCATACAGGAATGCAATGGTCGGATCTGCCAAAAGCGTTTCCGTTTGAACGCGGCCCGTGTGCCGGTCAATATACTGGTGTGTTCCCGGGTTCATGCAACCCTCCTGGCAGATGGTTAGCGCAGTGCCGCATGATCGGCCTCCATATTGACATACAGCATGATCAGAAACAGCAGTTTTTTGATCTGTTCCGCAGGCAGGTCTTGAGCCATTAGCGGATTTTTTACCTGTTTGAGAAAATGGTCCAGGTCTGTATCCGGGAGAATGGTATTGATGATATCTCTGAAAACCGGTTCTCTGAATCCGGCCCATAGATCCATGCCGGAAAATTCGCTGATCAGGATTTTGAATCCTTCGGCCATATGCTTTTTTCGCAGTGTTTCCTGATAATAGTGTTCGGCATCCCGGTTGAACACTTCTCCGGGATAGGCCATGGGATTCGGTTTTTGCGGGAGTCCAGAATGCCTTTGACCAGCCGGCCAGAGGCGGAACGGGTGTCCGGAGAATGGATTCGGCCCTGCAGGTCGGCCAGGACTGCATGCAGCCGAAGGTCTTCGATCAGGGCACTGCCGTCTTTTTTCAGCGTGTTGATAAGGGCCAGTTTGTAATCTCTAATTTTGATCCGGGTGTATCCCGGATAACGCCTGCTTTTCCGGGTATGGGGAATCCGGGACACGATGGTTTTCAGGAACCGGTTTCGGGTATCGGTTTTCACATAACAGAAGGGCAGGTTCACGGCAGCACAGAAAAACAACTGGCGCCGTTCGCTTTCTATTCCCGGTGTGTCGGGGATCATGGCATGGGACACTTCCCCGTTGAGGACGTATTGATAGGCCAATGCCGTGATCAGGGTCTGCATGTCAGCAGCGTTTCCCATGTCTGTCAGAACATGCTCAAAAATGCTGTAATACCGGTGTTCGAACCCGCTGTATCCCATGCGGGAAAATTCCCTGAGACGGATCAACTGGTACAGGGGCATACGGGTATCGAAAACGCCCATCTGGGCAAGGTCATGGCCCAGGCGGGGACTGTTTCCGAGACTGCCATCCAGGCCGGGGCTCTGGTCGGTACTCATCAGCGAAACCAGATAGTCCACCAGCCGGAAGTCCGGTACGAAATCCCCCTTAAGAAAAAAGGTTTTTCGGATAAGCCGGTCCAGCCAGACCGGGCCGAAAGGGGTGACCGGACGGCCCAGAATCCGGTTGGCCGCCTTTTTTTTCCATCGTTGCCAAAGCATTCGCAGATGGGTATAATCCAGTTCGTGCGGAAGAAATCCCAGGATTTTTTCCGGGTGAAAATCTTCAAAGTTGAGGCGACAAGGAGAGGCGCTGTAAGTGCCGGGAAACAGGCACAGAAAATGCTCCGCAATTTTAATAACCAGGTCCCCTAAGTATTTTTCATGCCGTGCAGTGAACCCGGATCCCGGATCAGTCAGAAGCCGGGCCATTTTTTCGGAACCGATGCTGATATGGGTCCCGTTGTTGGCCAGGCTGATATTGGAGCTGTTGGGGAGGATCACCAGGTTGGATTGTATGATGCCGGCTTCCCTGAGTTTGGCGATTCCGTTGATCTGGCTTCGGGACAGCACCTCATGGCACAGCTTCATATAGGCATGTTTTTCTTCACCCCGGTTCCAGCCAGACAGACAGGGGCTCATGAACAGGTAGCGGTAAAACGCATCAGACAGGCATTCATTGAGCCGGTGCTGCATGACCGGTGGAGATGCGGAAAAAATACCCTCACCTGCTGCCCGGCATCTTTCAATCCCAGTTTTTTTTCCGCATACTGGACCAGCAGCTGGGTGAACAAAACCGGATCAGGGTTTCCGTGGCCAGGGTCCGGCCGATACCCCGGGACCCGCCCCCGGAACGCACCGGATGAAAGGAAAAAATTTCAGGAGAGGTATTGTCATTGAGAAAGTGAGCCAACATCTGTTCACCGGTTTTTTTGATGCGTGGATGAGTCAGGGGGGCTGACCCGATCACATCTGCCAGGGACAGTTTGAGCAGGTATGAAACAGGGATGCGGATCATGGGTTCCCCGGCCCGGACGAACCGGAACTGCCCTGCATCGGTCCGGAGACCTGCCTGAGGAGATGTTTTATCCGCCAAAAGATCCGATGCAAACACCTCTTTAGCGTATGAATTGAGAAATTTTTCCGGAAACCGGACCCAGGAATTTTCCCAGACATTGCTTTTCCGTTCGAGATACCTTTCCAGGGCTGTGACCGTTTTTCGGGACGTATCCCCGGATGCGGCCCTGCGCACCATGTTCTTAAAAAAATTGGCGGATTCGATTATGATGGGCAGATCTACATCTTCACGTTTTCCCAGGACCACGGCCTGGAATTCATTTTCTGCGCCCGCAGTGACATCCCGGAAAGAAAACGGCAGGGCCTGCACAAATGCATCTTTGGACCCGGGCCTGATTTTCAGGGCGTGGTGCAGAAACGTCAGATCGATCCGGGGCCTGGAAGTGGATGCCGGTATTGGTTGGTTCGTTACGGTTGCCTGGGCGGCGGGCATGGCGGAGTCTATCCTTCCTCAAGATTCGATGTCCAATTTTCAAAAAGAATTTTCCGCTTCAAGTGTTGGAAATGAATTACCTGGATGATAAAATTGTGTTTGAAGGCGTTTTTCAGACCCAAAAAAACTGCAGATACCGTCACCATATCGGGCATCGAATAGAACCGGACTCGGATGGGACGTTTGTCATTTTTGGGAGCACCTTCACAAACAGGCAGAAAATTTCGCAAAAGCGTTTGAACAAGAGGAAATACTATTCGAACGGCACAATGTTTGTATAGTGTTAGAAGAGAAGCCAAGCATTGCATAATAACAGAGAATAGGATAGCTTCCGCCAGGAATAAACCTTCCCATTCCCAATTCCCGGGATGGATAAACATGGGTATGATTTCAGTCAGAAGGATTGAAACTGCCTGATAATTTTTGAATCGCCAGGCCCTGGAAATGAACAAAGACAATCGGATTGCTGAAAGGCAAGATCTATGGGGATGAATCCGGTAACAGGGGCGCAGCCGTAATGGTGTTTGAATTTATCCGCAGAACAGCCGGCGCAAAGAAGACAGGGCATCCACGAAATCTCCGCGCCGGACTGATTTTTTTCGGACTGGTGGTGATCTGCCTGTCATGGGGCCTGGTTGTTTATCAGCTCAAAAAAGCAGGACCGTTCATCTAGAAGGGCTCTGGAGAGAACAGGAAAATTTGACCGGTGTGCTGGCAGAACACCTGTTTCAGGTCCTGGACCAGAGACAGGTTATTGAATTGACCGCCTTGAAATGGTTGTATGACCAGAGGCCACTGGCACTGAATATGAATGAAATTACCGGGTTTCTTTACAGCGGCCGGACATTTACCCGGGTGGTGCTGTATGATCGTTTTGGAAGGCTGTATTACCAGTCTTCTCCGGGGCATGACGTCCGGCCGGAGCAAGCAGCGGTCAGGCAAATGATCGACAGGTTTTCCGAAAACAACCAGCCTGTCTGTCTGGAACCGTCACAATACGGGGGTGAAGCCACCTGGCAGATTCCCATTTTTTTTCCAGTAACAAAAAACAGTGAGATGATCGGCGTCATGCTCCTGGAAATGGATCTGGGTTATTTTCTCAATCTCTTGCGCAATATTGAGATAGGCCAATCCGGCAGAATCATCATCTTCAATGATCAGGGACGGGAACTGGCCCGTTTTGAATGCGGCGGGCTGGCAGTCGGAGACTCGCTGCCTGAAAAATTGATTCTTCGGCTGAACGCCGGCAGATCAGGGCAGGGAGAGATCCATGACCCGGTGTCCGGCACGTTTTTCTACTCATATCTGCATGTCCGGGATTATCCCTTCATCATCCTGATCAGTCAGGATGCGGATGATTTTTTTTCTGCATTTGAACAGTATCGGACCCGGATGATCTGGAGTCTTTCGATTCTTACCGCCCTGTGCGGTGCCGGACTGTTTTATCTGCTGAACCTGACTGAACGGAATTCCCAGTACCTGGAAGCGCTGGCGGCGTCAAACCAGAAAAACGAAGACCTGATTTCTAAACTTGAGAAAGAGCATCAATCCTCTACCAGGGCCGCTTCATTTGATTCCTTGACCGAACTGTACAACCGACGGCTGTTCGTGTCGCTGGCACAAAAAAGCCTGGCCATGGCCAAGCGCAACAAGTTCAGCTATGCCCTGTTGTTCATCGATCTGGACCGGTTTAAAAAAATCAATGATACGCTGGGCCACCGGGTGGGTGATCTGCTGCTAAAAGCAGTGGCCCACCGGCTGACCGACTGCACCCGAAAATCAGATATTGTGGGACGTATGGGTGGGGACGAGTTTGTGATCCTGCTGGCGGAGATCCCCAAGGAACAGGATATTTCGCCGGTGGTGGAAAAAATAATCGCTGCTGTCTCAAGCCCTTATGAAGATCTGGAAGGCCACCGGATCGTCACCAGCCCGAGTATTGGGATTGCGGTCTATCCTCGGGACGGATCGACCATTGAATCACTTCTTTTAAATGCCGATGCAGCCATGTATAAATCAAAGCAATCCGGGCGTGGCCGGTATCACTTCTTTGACGTCAGCCTGAATCGGGTGTCCATTGAAAAATTCGATCTGGAACAGCGCATGCCAGCCGCCATCGAAAAGGGGGAATTCGTCCTCCATTATCAGCCGAAAATCCGGCTGTCGGATTACCGGGTTGTGGGGCTGGAAGCACTGGTCCGCTGGCAGCATCCTGACCACCAGCTGGTGTTTCCTTCTGATTTTATTGAAATTGCCGAAGAAACCGGACTGATTTTCGACCTGGGGGCATGGGTCCTGGGTGCCGCCTGTGACCAGTTCGCCAAATGGTGTTCCGACGGACTTAAACCGGTGCCTGTGTCGATTAATGTGTCTCCCCGGGAACTCATGGATCCGGCCTATGCAACCACATTTTTCACCATCCTGGAGCGGCATGGGATGTCTCCCCGGGATGTTGAAATCGAAATCACGGAGAACGCGCTGATCCGGGACAGAGACATCGTTGTTTCCAACCTTGAAATCCTTCATTCCAAGGATGTGAGGATTTTTCTTGATGATTTCGGTAAAGGGTTTTCAAGTCTGGAATATATCCGGTCCCTTCCCATCAATGCGCTGAAAATTGACCGCAGTTTTGTTCAGGATATCCGGAACAGCCCCCAGGACAATCCAATCGTATCCTCTGCCATTATTCTGGCCCACAAGCTAAACTTGACCGTGGTTGCCGAAGGCATTGAAACCCATGATCAGCTGGTCCATTTGAAAGTACTGGACTGCGATCAGGTCCAGGGGTATTATTTCAGTCGCCCGCAGCCGGAAGAAATCATCCGAGAGTTTATCGTTTCACCGGTAAGGAGTTTCAAATTATGATGGTTGTTAAAAAATGGCCATTTGCTGCATTTTGGTTATTTTATTTGGGGGTGATCCGGTGAATGGCGGATCATTTGACACGGCTGCCACCAATCCACCGCTGCATTTTTCTGTGGTTCCCAAAAAAATGTGGATCAGCTGATTTCGGAACTGACCCCGCTTCTGAAACTTTTGGAAGACCAGCTGAACCGGCCGGTCATCACGGTTCATCCCCATTCCTATGAATCCGTGATCGAAGGCCTGTTGTCACAGACCATTGATGTGGCCATTCTCGGACCTGCCGCCTATGCCAAGGCCCGTGTCAGGGACGGTGGAATCGAAGCATTTGCCGCATTTGCCCGGGAGAAAGGGGTAGTGACCCCACGAGGCAGTTTTTATAACAGCGTGCTGTTCACCCTGAAAGGCCAGGGAAACATGACCGTTTCCGCTTTGAAGGAAAAACGGATTGCCCTGACCGATCCGGCCAGCACATCCGGATCGGTCATCCCGCACACGGCTTTTTCCAGGTTTGTCGGGACCCCGCTGACCGACTTTTTCGGCACCCTTATCTATACCGGCTCTCATGACCGGTCCATCCAGTCAGTGATCGACATTGATGTGGACGGGGCGTTTGTATCATCCTCGAGAATCGACGAAGCCATCGAAAAAAAACAGTGTCCCGTGATGAGGTGGTTATTCTGTGGCGGTCGGAACCGATTCATTCTGATCCGTTTGTATTCAGCAGCAGCCTGGACAACGCATTGAAAGACCGGATCCGGCAGGTCGTTCTGTCCGGTTCTCCCCGGCTGTCGGACATGCTCAAAACCATGCAGCTTGTGGATATCGTCCCGGTCAGCGACAAGGATTACCAGCCCATTCATGACATTGTCGCGGAACGTATTCTGGAAAACTGAGCGTGATTCAACCATGACACGGGGTGAAAAAATGATCAAGGCGGCCCGTATTTTTCAACAAACGCGTCCACATCATAGAGGTCTTTGAACCCCCGTTCCAGCTTTTCCCGGGGCCAGTCCCAGAACCGGATTTCAAGGAGCCGGCCGATAATTCGATTTGAAAACCGCTTTTTGAAAGGTTTTGCAGGGGACCCGGCCGCGATCTCATAGGGCCCAACCGGCCGGTTTCGGGTAACCACGGACCCGGCCGCCACCACGGCCCCATCGGCAATGGTTGCTCCGGGCATCACATAGACCCCGTGTCCGAGCCACACATCATGGCCGATGGTCACGGTATCCTGTCTGCGCCATTCAAAAAAGCGTCATCATCCTGGTCGGCAAACCCGTACTGCCGGCACCGGTAGGTGCAGTGGCTCTGAGTCACCCGCTGGTAGGGATGATTCCCCGGATTGATCACACAATGAGAGGCGATGGAGGAGAATTTACCGATATCACACCAGATCGCCCGGACACTGGAGGACAGATAGGAATAATCCCCCAAGGTGATTTCGTTGCAGAAACACCCGGCCTCCACCTCGGTGTACTCTCCGAACCGGGAGTCAATGACAGTGGAAGATTCATGGATCAGCGGGCGGGAAAACAGTTTTTTCCCCACCAGTTCATTGTTTGCGGCCAGATGGGTGATCTCGTGCATGGCACCGGTCCTTTCGGCTGAAAAATGATGGGGTTACAATTCTAATCAATATCCGGTATTTATGTTGGGATAAAGTTATTTGAATATGATGATCGTATTTGGGTTTTGTTTGAGCGAAGGAAAAACAGATGATGATCTGCAACCCCCGGGTTATGTGACAAGTTCAAGGCCACGCATAACACCTGGTTGATTTTTCATCTTTTCCGGAGAAGGGTTCCCCAGGATATTGATCAGCCTGAGGTGGCGGTCGATGGGACGGGTTTGCAAGGTGAAGCCGGTGGTCACATGGCTTTGAACAAGTGTGTATAGGCTCGGCTCACCCGGATTTCTCTGTCGGTATCTGCAAGTCGGATCACCATCTGGCTGGTGAAAGATCGGTAAACGGCCTGGATCTTTTCCAGGTTCACAATGGCATTTCGGTGAACCCGCCGAAACTGGTCCGGGTCCAGCCGGTCCGCCAGTTCTTTGATAGAGGTTTTGATCAGAAATTCATGGGATGCGGTCTGCACAATAGTGTATTTGTCTTCTGCCTTGAAAAAATTATCTGAACCACCGGAATGAATCGCAATTCATCGCCTGTTTTGACTGTGATTAGGTTGAGATGTTCGGGGGGATCCCGGTCTTCAATCAGCCGGATCACTTTCCGGACCGATTTCCGGGATACCGGATCCAGGGTCCGGCACCGTCGTTCGAGCCGGGCGATTGTGATGGCCAGGCGGTCCGGGTTCACCGGTTTGAGGAGATAGTCCACGGCTTCGCTCTCAAAGGCCTGGACCGCATACTGGTCATAGGCGGTGATGAACACGATGCTGCACCGGCCCCTGAATTGTCTGGCCACTTCCAGGCCGGTCATTCCCGGCATCCGGATGTCGAGAAAGGCGATGTCAGGTGTGGTCTGTTCCAGCAGGGATAGAGCCTCCAGACCGTTTCGGGCTTGGCCGACTATGGTAAGTCCCGGCCACAGTCCTTCCAGGTGCCGGACGATACTTGCCCGGATTAGGTCTTCATCATCGGCCACAATGGCGGTCAAAGGGTTCATTACGTCCCTTTCCGTTGGCTGTCAGGCCCGGCACCATTGGATATGACTTCGGCCCGCAGGTGATTTCCCGGCATGGCATCCGCTGGCATTTCCCGGCCGGTGTCGCTGCCCTTTGTCTTTTCAGGCGGCGGACCCGGCAGGGGAACCCGGATCGTGGCAAGGGTGCCGGCGGGCCGGTTTTGTGTCAAGGTTACCCGGGCGGTGTTCCCATAAATGCTTTCTAAGCGGCGGCTCACATTATTCAAGCCGAGCCCGGCCTGTATCCCAGTACGATCCACCCCGGCCCCGGTGTCTGATACCGATATGACCAGGTCCCGGCCCGACAGCCGGCAGTCAACGGTAATTTTTCCGCCATCCACTTGGGGTTCCAGGCCGTACTTGAGGGCGTTTTCCACCAAGGGCTGAATCACCAAAGGGGGAAACGGGATTCCCGGAAGCCCGGTATGATCCATGATTTCAAAGTCCAGCCGGGACCCCATCCGGACTTTGAAGATGGAGAGATACCGGCGAACCAGGTCCAGTTCCCGGGATAGGGAGACCATCTCCTGCCGGGTCCGGTCCAGTGAGATTCTCAGGTACTCGTTCAGGTCCATGAGCATCTGTCTGGCTTTATCCAGGTCCGTGTCTATCAGGGAGATGATGTTGGACAGGGTGTTGAATAGAAAATGGGGTTCGATCTGGGCCTGGAGAAGCCGCAAGGAAGTCATGGTCACCTCTTTTTCCATTTTCAGGCGCCTGATTTTTTCCTCCCGGATCTGCTGCTCGGATGCCTTCAGCCGTTCCCTGGCCAAAAAGAAATAGGTGATGGGAACCCCGAATACCATGCCGAACACCGCGATTTGGTAGAACACCCGGGCATATTCCAATGACAATACATCCAGAAAATACAGATACCCCCCGGACAGAACTCCGCCGGCTGCTATCCCTGAGATCAGTCCGCCGGCAATGGCGGGTATCAGCCATTTCTTCAGAACGGTTTCATTGAAAATGACCGCTTGTCGGACACACAGGCAGATGGACAAACCTGTGAGCTGGGAGATCACCCAAACATCCGAAAAGATGGAATCCCGGATCACCATAATATGTAGCACCAGGGCAATGGCGGTGTTGAATACGGCCGTAAGAACCAGGGAGGGTATGATCGGGATTTGTCTGGACATGGATTAATTTACTAAATCCGGCCGGCAAGTGCAATGTCATTCATCCCTGTATATGGCTATTCATCGTTTTGATGTCGCCGTTCGTCTGCTTTGTGTTGCCTGGGTGGGAACGCCTGGTGCATGCTGCTTAAAAACGGCAGGGAAAAAATTGTCATGCAAAGGTGTAATGACAATGATTATGATATTAATTGAGCAAGAATAGTTTTGAGGGGGATAAATCATGAAACCTGTTTGGATTGTTTGGGTGATGGTTGTTGTTCTGGCCGCCAGCATTGTGTCAGCCCAATCGTCAGATCCGGCAGAAACGGCCAGTTGCCGGCTGGAGATCCTTTTGACCGGGTTTGACAGCAGCCAGGGCCAGGCAAAGCTGGCTCTGGTCAATTCCAGGGAAAGTTTTGAATCGGACGGATCGTCGTTTATGGGGATCAACAGCCCGGTCATCCACCGGCAGGTGCGCCTGACTCTGACCGTTCCTCTCGGGGAATATGCCGTCAAGGTGTATCATGATGAAAACGGCAATGACCGGCTGGATACCCGGATGTTCGGCATCCCAAAGGAACGGTACGGGTTTTCCAACAACGCCCGGGGAACCCTGGGGCCTCCGGATTATTCCGAGGCCCGGTTTTCCGTGAGTACAGTGAAACACTCCATTGCCATTGAACTGAAATAGGCGGGGCCTTACAGACCGGGATCATGCTTACAACTCATTTGGATGGTCGTCTGGTTGGGGGCTGTACTCTTCTCGGTGGGTAGGTCTTTAATAGATAAGAAAGGGATATTATCATCATGGAATTATCTGTATCGGAAAGGCGGAAAGAAAGGGGCAAAGACAGACCGGCATCCCTAAAAAAGGGCGTGCAGGGTAACGGGTACATGAACCGGCGGGCCTTTTTCAAAACCCTGGCCCTGGCATCCAGTGCAGCTCTGGTGGACTGGACCGGCATGGGGGCTTTGGCGGACAGTGTCAGAAACAAGGCGGATTATCCGGTGGTGGTCATCGGGTCCGGTTTAGGGGGACTGGTGTGCGCGGCTTATCTTACCCGGTCCGGATTTGATGTCACCATGCTGGAGCAGCACAGTATCCCCGGCGGCTATGCCACGACATTTAACCGGGGGGATTTCACTTTTGATGTGTCGCTGCATGCCACGGTGGCCGAACATGCCATGCCCCAGATGATCCTGGAAGACCTGGGGTTGTGGAAACACCTGGATGTGGTGTACACCCCTGAACTGCGGCGGATCATCACGGACCGGTTTGATATCACCCTGCCGGCCAAGGACCCGGAAGGGGTCAAAGCCCGGTTGTCAAAACGGTTTCCCCATGAAAGAACAGGGATCCACGGATTTTATACCCAGATGGAACAGGTGATTTCAGCGCTGTGGGGCGGGGGGCTGTCCCATGGGGGCATCATGGAAAAACTGGAAGCCCTGACCCTTGCCCAGTGGATGGCACAGCATGTGTCTGACCCGGATGTGAAATCCTGCATGGCGGTATTCTCTCCATATTACGGGCTGCCCCCGGAGAAGCTGAATGCCCTGTTTTATGCCATTGCCACGGGCGAATACCTGGTGCTTGGGGGCCAGTATTACAAGGCCCGGTCCCAGGATCTGAGCAGCACCCTGGCTAAGGGCCTCCAGAACTTTGGCGGCCGTATCCATTTCAATACCCGGGCAGAACAGATCCTTTTTGGCCCGGGCAACACCATCACCGGTGTGAAAGATCACAAGGGAAACGTGCATCCGGCCAAAGCCGTGATCGCCAACTGCCCGGTGCCGTCCCTGGTGAACACCCTGGTGCCGCCGGAGATCCTGCCGGCATCGTTTTCAGCACAGGTCCGGCAGCGCCGGCCTTCTCTGTCCAGTTTTGTGGTGTGGCTGGGGCTCAATCAGCCCGTGCCCGGTATCAAGGAATACGAAATCGACCTGGCCGGAACGGCCGGCGCGCCGGAAACCTCTTTGTTCAACCCCGCTGACCTGGCGGAATCCGGCATCGGCATCACCCTGTACGACAATCTGTTCAAGGGATATTCCGCCGAAGGCAAAGCCACTCTGACCCTTATCTGCCTGAGTGACTACGCCCGATGGCAGAAATACGAAAGCGATTATTTCAACGACAGAAAAGAGGCCTATCACCGGGAAAAAGAACGGATCGCGGCCCGGTTCATCCAGCGGGTGGAAAAGGCCCTGATCCCAGGACTGTCAGGCATGATCGAAGAGATGGAGATCGGCACCCCGCTGACCAATGTATTTTATACCGGCAATACCGGCGGCGCCATATACGGGTATGACCGGAACCTACCCCACCTGGAGTCCGGAACCCCGGTCAAGGGACTCTACCTGGCCAGTGCCTGGTCCCATGGCGGCGGATACACCCCGGTGATGATGGGCGGCAGGCAGACGGCACAGCAGGTGATCAGGGATTTCAGGGCTGCTCAAACCGGCTAATCCTGGCGGATTTGAGCGGATATCATTTTTCAAAAAGAGAATTACGGCCTCTGCCAGCTCATCCGGAGATTCTTCCTGGACAAAATGCCCGGCATGGGGCTCCCGGACAATACCGGGAAACCGGGTGGAGAAAGGCGACAGCTTAGCGGCATCTTTGTCGGTCAGGGTGATTTCCCAATTTGTACCGGCGCGCTTGAGCAGTTCATCCGTGATCTGTCCGGCCCTGCAGACGACGGGTTTCATTTCAGCTCCCTGATTTTTGCCAGATCCTTTTCCTTGCCTAAAGTGACCAGAATATCGTTTTCCTTGACGATGAAATCCGCCCCCGGTACCATGACGAACCGTTCGGGAAACTGTTCTTTTACAGCGATTACATTGACCTGGTATCGCTTGCGCAGTTCCAACTCCATGATGGATTTCCCGACAAACGGTTTTGGGGGTTCCACCTGGGCAATGGTGTAACCTTCCGCCAGCGGCAGAAATTCAAGGATGTTGGGAGAGGTGAGCCGCAGAGCCAGGCGGCCGGCCATGTCCATGCCGGGCCGAATGACCTCTGTGGCCCCAAGCTGCTTGAGAATCTCCCCGTGATCGTCATCCTCTGCCTTGATGATAATCTGTTTGATTTCCAGGCGGTTGAGATGAAAACAGATCAAAATGCTGGGCGTGATGTTGGCACCGGTACTGACAATGACCGCATCCATTTCTTCCAGGCCAAGCCCCTTGAGAGCCTCGATATCTGTGGCATCCTGGACGATAGCGCTGGTGCAATGGGGATCGATGGCCTGGACCCGATCTTTGCTGCGGTCGATGACAATTACCTCGTTTTTGTTTTCATACAGGGCTTTGGCCACATAATACCCAAAGCTGCCGGCACCGATCACCGTGAATCGTCTCATGGGCTCTCCTTTTTCTATCCGATCATCAGATTCTCTTCAGCGAACTGCAACCCTTTTTTCGGGGGCCCGCCGACAATAATATAAGTGATGGCCGGGACACCCACCCGGCCGATGATCATCAGGGCAATAATCACCAGTTTGCCCGGCAGGGTCAAAACCGGGGTGACCCCCATGGACAGCCCCACGGTTCCGAATGCGGACACGGTTTCGAAAAGAAAGCTTAAAAATTGGCGGTTTCCCTGTATCCGGGTGCCATGGTCGGGATCGATAAACAGAATGATGAAAACCGCCAGACAAAGGGTGGTCAAAGAAAACAACAGGATAAAGATGCTTTTGCTCACGGTGTCATCCGGCAGGGTCTTGGAAAAGAGGTTGACGCATCTGCGGCGCATCAGACGGCTCCAGGAATAGATAGCCAAGACGGCAAATGTGGTGGTTTTGATGCCCCCACCGCAGGATCCAGGGGATGCACCGATCAGCATCAGGAACATCATGAACAGTAGGGTGGCCGTGTTCAGGGAGGCAATGTCCAGGGTATTGAATCCGGCGGTCCGGCAGGTGATGGATTGAAATGCCGAGGTCAGAATGCCGCTCTTCCACCCCAGAGATGGGATCAGGGTGCGTTCAGACACCAGAATCACCAGGATCCCGGCCAGGGTCAGGCCAAGGGTGGTAAGCATCACGCTTTTGGTTTGAATGGATATTTTGTCGGACTGTCCCATGAAAAACCGGCGAAAGATTTCGTAGACCACGGGAAACCCCAATCCGCCCAGAACGATCAGGCCGCTGATGGTCCCATTGAGGAGCAAAGAGGTCTGTCCGGACATCAGGCTGTCGGAAAACAGGGAAAAACCGGCATTGCAGAAAGCGGAAACTGAATGAAACACAGCCGTGGCCATGGCCTGGGTAAACGGGAAGGTGCCGTGCCAGTGAAGAAAAAGGACCACAGCCCCGGCCGTTTCGATGGAGAATGTGAAAATCAGCACAGACCTGAGAAGGGAAAAGATGTCCTCCCTGGGGGTATGGGAAAACACTTCTTGCATGGCCATTCGTTGCTGAAACACCACTTTTTTCCCGATGATCTGAAAAAGGGCTACGGAAATGGTCATGATTCCCAGGCCCCCGACCTGAATGAGAAACAGGATCACCCCCTGGCCGAACGATGTGAAAAAAGATCCGGTATCCACCACGATCAATCCGGTCACACATACGGCAGACGTGGCCGTGAACAGAGCATCAATGAGTCTGATATGTCCGCTTACCGTGGCAGGCGGCAGCATCAGGACCAGGGTCCCCGCAAGGATGGCCCCTATGTAGCTCAGCAGCAGCAGGGTGGTGGGGTGAGACTGGTTTAACCGATGTCGAAGCCATGCCGGCAGCAAAATATCATCTCCTTTTCACATGCGGGGACAGGTCCCGGATTCCTGTCCGCCGGTTCAGGCAGTTATATCAGAAAATGACGGATTGCGAAAAAGATTTTTATTTGCATGATCTATAGTGGCCCTAATCCGCCATGTGACTCCCATTAAAGGAGTTTATGCAGGCGCTGCTGGACACCCAGTTTGAAGCGGTATTGGGAACTGATAAAAAGCGGTGGTGATGCATAATTGCGATGTGGATGTGATCGGAGGAATGTATGACAAGACCCCAGATATCCCTGACAGGGCATCAACTTCCGGAGTTGGCCGTTGTCACTGACTCGTTTTTTCCCAAACCTAAACCACAAGATGAACAAATAGCATTTTATTCCAGGTGGATCAGGCGGGGATAAGAACTGTTTTTTCCATCCGATCGTGCGCAGACTTGAGGTTTTGGGTATCCGTATCCACCAGCAGCTTTATCCATTGTTATCTGTGTGTTTTATTCAGATGCAAAATTTGTTCATTTTGGGGTGATCACAGGATTAATTTTTGGCCCGAATATTGTTAGACTTTGGAGAAACAATAGAGAGGGTGTTCGTTTTGTACGGATATGGCCAGGGACGGAATAGCGGGTTCTGTTTTGGTTGTCGAGGAGAAACAGAACCCGGAAGAATATTATCCAAGGTGGAACATGGGAAATCTTTCCGGGCCAGCCCGGAAGATATCTTGCAACACGGTTCCCTGCCATCCTGGATGGGGACTGATATCCATGATTCGGGAAATGGTGGGGGCGATATCAAGAACAGACAGGGAGCCGTCCAGATGACCGCCTGATCTGATCATGTTTCCATGGGCAATAAAGGGAATGGTGAGGTTGTCCAGATGGTTTGAAAGGTGATGCTTTTCTTGACCCCCATGATCGCTGACCACCACGATGTGGAATCCGAAACCTTTTTTGTTCAGAGTATGAACCGCTTCTGCCATTTTTTGAATGGCTTGATCACACTGGGTCACAGCCGACAGATAGGCATCGGACATCCATCCGTGGGCATGACCCATGAGATCAGCCCATTCCAGATACACAAAGGTGAAATCCGGGCGGTGGGTAATCAGATGGCGGGCTGCCGCATTGCCCAGCAATTTCTGGTCCTTTGGAGAGTCAACCCGTTGGACCAAGGTATAATCCACCTGGCCGGGAAATGCCAGATTCCGGAGATGATCCCAGGAATAAAATGCGGCCGTGGTGCCTCCCTGGGCCTTGATTTGGGCAAACAGGCTCTGAGCCGCTCCGGACATGTCAGGTGTGGCGGTATTGGTCATAACGCCATGACTATAGGGCGGCAAAGAAGAGAAGATGGAAAAGTGGGCAGGCAGTGTGAGGCTGGGTTCCACAGTCTGTCCGGATAGGCAGACCATACCGGTTTCCATGAGATCATCCAGGACCGGGGTGGCAGTCCGAGCGATGGCATCGCTTCTCAACCCGTCGATGAGGATCAGGAGGGTTTTGTTCATCGGTTTTTTTCCCTGTGTCTGATAATTTCGTAGCTTAAAGCACCTGCAATAGTCAGGAGAATGAAGATCACCCCTAAGGCGTTCATGGCCGGACTGATGAACACACGGAGTTGAGTGCCGATATAAATGGGTAATGTCTGTTGAATGCCGATTGCGAACAGGGTGGTGTTATAGTTTTCAAAGGACTGCATGAAGGCCAGGCCGGCTGAGGAAAGCAGGGCCGGCCTGAGAAACGGTAGGGTTATCTTGAAAAACACCCGGCCGTGTCCGGCTCCCAGATCAAAAGCCGCATCTTCCTGGGTCCTGTCAAATCGTTGGAGCCGGGCCATGGTCAGCAGCATGCAGTAGCTAGAGATGAAGGTGGATTGTCCCATTACGGCCGACCACAGCCCCCCGGGGATGTGAAGCCAGGTGTCCCAGAAAAGGAAGGTTGAGATCCCCAGAACTATTCCGGGAATGAGGATGGGGGATAACATCAGGGCATACAGCAGGTTTTTGGCCCTGAAATGTATCCGAGTCAGGATCAGGGCCGCGCTCAGACCCACCGGAACACAGATCAACACCACACTCACCGCTACCACCAAAGAGTTTGTCATGGCCTGCCACATTCGGCCATCCCGGAACAGTTCTCCAAACCAGTGAAGGGTGAACCCGTTCCAGGGAACGGCTTGGGGGATATCACTCTGATTGAATGCCACCACGGACATGAACGCCAGGGGCAAAAACAGATAAAGAAAAAATCCCGCTAGATAAAAACCGGTCAATACGCTGAAGATCCGCCGGGAAGTGATCATCGCACAAATTGCCTGAGCCCTACACGGAAAATCCGGAGCATCACAAACATGAACACCAGGCAAAGCAGGGCGAGCACTTCAGCGTAAGCGGTACCCAAATTCCAATTGGCGGTTTCGTAATTGGTGTAAATGATCTGGGTAAACCAGAAACTGGACGGGCTGCCCAGCAGCTGAGGTGCTGCCACTGAGCCGGCCGCCAGCATGAAGGTCATGATGCATCCCACGGCCATACCGGGTTTGGCATGAGGAATGACGATTTTCCAGTGAATCCGCAGCCAGGACGCGCCCAGGTCTCTGGCCCCGTCAATTTGGTTGGTATCCAGACTTTCCATGGCATTGTAAAGCGGAAAAATCATGAAAAGAATATATGCATAGACCATTCCCAATATGACGGCGGAGTTACCGGCCCGGAAATTGATGGGTTCGGCAATGACCTGAAGCCACAACAGTAACTGGTTGAGGATACCTGCATCGGACAAGATCAGCTGCCAGGCAAAGATCCGAAGCAGTTCATTGATCCAGTAGGGAACGATGATGCCCATCATCAGCAGGGATACCATGGACCGGCGTGCAGTCTTGGCCAGGTAAAAGGCGACAGGATAGCACAGAACCAGGGCCAGAAAGGTGACCAGCAGGCTGGACCAGATGGTTTTAATAAAAATAGTCCGGTGCAGAGTATTGGTGGCCAAGGTGACATAATTTTTCAGGGTATACATATCCTGGGGTCCGCCGAGGTCCCGCAGGGGAAGCAGGGGGCGGAAAGAATAATCCAGTGCTATCAGCTGGGGACAGATAATCATGAAAATCATCCATCCTCCTACTAGTGAGAAAATAAGGGCTGTGCCGGTTTTCCCAAAAGACCGGAAGCTCTGGATAAAAAAAGATGTCATGATGGATCGTTTACCTGCCCAGTATTCGGATATTTTCAGGACGGACCATCACCATGACCGATTCATTCAGGGATGGCAGACGTCCGGTACCGTCATTGTTCCGCCGCATACGGATCAGCGTCTGATCCGCTGTTTTCAGCACTGTGGTCACGAATGGTCCTTCAAAATTCTGGTGAATCACCCGGCAGGGAATGGAATTTTCCGGAGGGGATGTCCCGTTAACCAGGGTGATGGTTTCCGGCCGGAAAAAAGCCGCGGCAGCAGTTCCCGGGGCCAGGTTCAGGGGGTTGGTTCCTGTCAGGGTGCCAAAAGAAGTATCGATTTTACAGTTCCCGTTTTTTCCGGGTCCGGCCGTAACATCGATTTGATTGGTTTCCCCAACAAACGATGCCACAAAAGCGGTTTTCGGATGATTGTACAGGTTCACAGGGGTATCGATCTGTTCAAGGACGCCTTTGTCGGAAAGCACCCCCACCCGGTCGGACATGGTCAATGCCTCACCTTGGTCATGGGTGATATACGCAAAAGTCACACCGGTTTTCGCTGGATCTGCCGTAATTCAAACCGCATGTGTTTGCGCAGTTTCAGATCCAGTGCGGACAAGGGTTCGTCCAGCAGCAGGACGGAGGGTTCCACGGCCAGGGCTCGGGCGATGGCGACCCGCTGCTTCTGTCCTCCGGACAGGTCATTGACCGATTTATCTCCGGCATGGGGCAGGTCCACCAGTCCCAACAGTGCGGAAATTCTTTTGTTTTTTTCTCTGGTCGAAACTTTTCTGATATCCAGGGCAAATCCGATATTCTGGGCCACCGTCATCAACGGGAACAGGGCAAGGTTCTGAAAAATCATGGCGGTCGGTCGCCGGTTGGGCCCCACCCCCTTCATGTCTTTCCCGTCGATGCGGATATGTCCCCGGGTGGGTTCCAGAAATCCGGAGATCAATTTCAGCAGGGTGGTTTTTCCACAGCCGGAGGGTCCCAGAAAACTGAAAAACTCTCCGGCCTGGATATGCACGTGGATATCTGCCAGTGCAGTCAGGTGACCGAATCGCATGGTCACCTGATCTATCTGAATGTCATGTCCCATGGCCGCGCCCCTCCCGGTTGCCGCTTTTCTTTACTGGTTCAGAATGTGTCATCTGTTGGGTAAGGCCGTTGCCGGAATCCGGGTCAGGCAGCCTGGAACCGGTCCCGGTAAATGGTTCGGGCCGGAACAAACCAGGCCGGTTCTGAAACATACCACCACAGCATGTCCAAAGCGTCTCCAGGATAGGCCTCGGCAAATCCGCGGCGGGTCATGTCATCCAGCAGGTCTGACACCCCCTTGACCACCGAGTTGTAACCCGTGCTTTTGGCCATGACTGCGCCGGCTTCAGGGGTATAGGCCCAGTTCATAAATGCATAGGCCTGCTCGATGTTTTTGGCATTTTTGACAATAGCCATGGAATCCACCCAGGTCATGGCCCCTTCTTTGGGCGCCATATAGGTCAGCGGTTTGCCTTCCTTTTTCATGGTTAGTACCGGGCCGTCCCAGGTCTGGCCGATTTCACAGCCGTTCTGGAGAAACGCCAGCTGATGGTCCTGGGCATTGTTCCAGAACATCTTGATGTGTTTCTTTTTTTCGATGAGAAAGGTCAGGATCTGATCATAGATCTTTTTCATTTTTTCTTCGGATTCATAGGTGTCATACATCCGGTTGGACGGCACCCTGCCGATGGCATCTAAATACAGTCCAGTGCCAATGAACACGCTGTGGGGCCGGCAGGTGACTTTTTGAACGAATCCGTCTTCCCACATGGTGCCGTAGGAAAGCTCACCATAGGTGAATTGGTGCTTGTCGGTGTCGTAAGCCATGGCTTCGGTACCCCAGTCATAGGGAAGTCCTACCCGCCGGCCGTTGATCACCCCACCCAGTTTTTTGATTTTTCATAAAATGCCGGTTCCAGGTTGTTTAGATTGGGGATCAGTGTCTCGTCAATTTCCCGGTAAAGATCAAACTCCATGTGAAGGGCAAATTCGGTCAAGGAAGGCTGGGCTATATCAAATCCTTTGGCTCGAGAGGCCCTGAGCTTATTCATGCATTCCTGATTGGTGCTGTAGTTGGTCACCTGGACCTTGATGCCGGTACTTTTTTCAAATGCGGCAATTACTTCGGGTTTGGAATAATCCGGCCAGGTGAACAGATTCAATGTGCCGGAGGATGACAGGGCATCCTTGATGAACCAGGGGCCCATGCTGGCAGTGGCGAATACGGCGGCCCCCTGGGTTGCTTTTTTTAGAAATGTACGCCTGTTCATAGTTTCATCGGGTGTTTTCATAATCGCATCTCCAGATTTTTTGGTTGGGGAAGAGCTGTCTGTTTTCAAGCAGGTCTATTATGATACGTTTTCGGTTAGATCCCTGTTTTGTAAGAATTAAAAATAGGTTATTTTAACAGATATCTGCTGGGCGAAATTGATATCCAGGCCGGTATTCACGATGCCGGTGACATAAAGATCAGTGAAAAAGCGAAACCATCGAAATCGCTGATGCTAAAGGCATCATCAAAATTTCCGCAAGACTATTGTCTGGAGATCTCTCTTCTGGCAGTATGTCAGACCGGAAAGTCATTCCCTACGGGACAGCTGCCACCAGGGCGGACAGGTTGTCCAGGGAAGTTTGGGTGTCGGTCAGATACCGGCTGCGCAGCTCCATGATTAAGAGTCCGTTAAAATCGGGCAGTAGGAGGTTCAGGATTGCCTGGATGGGGATTTTCCCGAATCCCACGGGCATGTGGGAATCTCCTTTACCAAAAGGCAGCTGATGGGTCTGCTGTTTTTCCCAGTGATGGACCACGCCACCGAAATTGTCATGCACATGGGTGTGGACCACCAGGTCCTTGACAGGCACCACTGCTGCCACCGGATCGAACTGATAAAACCGGGACGACATGAACAGGTGGCCGAAATCCAGGTTCATCTTCACATTGTCCCGGTTAACCCGCAGGATCTGTTCCTTGAGGGGATCCAGGCGTTCCGCATAGGTGTAGGGGCTCTGGCTCAGATAGGGCCGGGCATTTTCCAAAGCGATCAAGATGTCCGGATAGTGTTCCGCTATCTCCTGCAGGCGCCGGGCTTCGTTTTCCAGCATCCGGGTCTGTTCGGAAACGGTCAGGGACCGGGCCGGTGTCACGTTAAACTCTTCTTCCGGAATAAACCGGCCGCTGTGCACCACCACCACAGTGGCGTGAATCTGCCGGGCAAACTCCAGGGAAGCCGAAAGGACCGCTTTGTGCAGGCCCGGGTCCCGGGTATCCATCAGATTCACGGGGTTGGGGGAATGAATGGAATAGGAAAAGTCAAAATGGGAAAGCAAGGCCATGACCTGCCGGGTTTTGTCCGGGTTCAGGGTGCCGTTCAAAATGATATCCAGCCCGTGAACCGGCAGTTCCACAGCTTTGAGGCCGATGGCTTGATATGCTTGTAAATTTTGTTCCAGCCGGTCTAGGGATCCGTCGATGCGGATCGGGTCGATGCTTGCGCCGATGGTTGTCATGCCACTGCCTCATGGAGTTGGGTGTTGAAAACGGTACGTCCCTTAACTATACTGTGGGTGATATGGGCCCAGGTATGGGATTGGTCCACAATGATGATATCCGCATCCGCGCCGGGTGCTATTCGCCCGGGTCGGGCCGAGGAACACAGATAATCCCCGGGGCCGGCGGTCACTTGTCTGAGGGCCGATACCGGGCATCCGGTGTGTTTTTTTCCAAGAAATGCGGCCTGGAGAAGGGATTCCGGGTAATAATCGGAAACCAGGCCGGTACACAGATTTTGTTTGAGCACATCCGAGGCTTTGAGACTGCCGCTGGTGGAGCGGTCCCGCACTAGATTGGGGGCGCCCATGAAAATATTCAAACCTAAGTCTCCGGCCTTTCGGGCTGCTTCCAGGGTGATAGGAAATTCACTGGCACCAATGCCCAGTGTCTGAATCAAATCGATCTTTTCGATGGTGTCGTCATCATGGCTGAGCATGGGAATACCGGCATTGCTTACGGTGTGTGCCAGGGCACTCACCAGTTCCCAGTCCCGGGCGTTGCTGGCCTGTTTTTGCCTGGCTCTTTCGATGATCTGGTGTTCCGGTATCTGGTGTTCACTGGTCAGATACCTGACATAGGAGGTCATGGATTTGAATTGGCCCTGACCCGGGGTGTGATCCATGATGGAGAATAGATCCACCAGCCCTTCTTCCACCAGGCGGGTTACGATTTGGAAGCTGCGTTCAGATCCCACCTCGTACCGGATGTGGACCCGGTGCTTCACCAGGGTCTGGGCTGAATCGTTGAACGTCTTGATAGTTCTGACGCAGTGTTCCGCCTCTTCAGGGGAGCGCAGCCCCAACTCATTGTCGTCAAAACTGACGGCATGGCAGAAAGTGGTGATGCCGCAGGCGCTGCCTGGCGGTCCAGGTTCAGGATGGCGAAATCGATATCGAAAAACACACCTTTGCGTTTTTCAATGCTTCGTTCCAAGCTGTCGGAATGCAGATCCACCAGACCAGGCATGATGAGACGGCCCTGGACGTCGATCACTTTTGCGTTGATCATATGGATGGTATCGTCAAAAACCGCGGTGATTTTCTGATTATCAATCAATACCGTTCCCCTGGGTGACATGGAAGCCCCGTCAAAAAGGGGACCTCCCAGTATCAGTTTTTTTGAAGTCATGACGGCAAAGTCTCCTGACGGTGTTGCGAAGAAAGATCGATCACCTGATCGCCAAAGGACCGGTGATCTGCGGGGTCGTGAAACACCCCGATGACACAGGTGTTGTTTCTAAGTGCTTCCGTGATCAGCTGGATCACGGTTTTTCGGTTTTTCAGGTCAAGGGACGCGGTGGGTTCATCCAGCAGCAGAATGGGATATGGGGCGATGAAGCCCCGGGCCAGGTTGATACGTTGCTGTTCTCCGCCGGAAAAGGTGGTGGCGGATAGATGCCACATGGTGGACGGGATATGCAGCCGTTCCAGAAGGATCCGGCCGGCGTCAGTCGCCTGCTTCGGCGGCACACCCCTGGCCAGCAGCGGTTCGATGACCGTATCCAGTGCCGACACCCGGGGAACCACCCGCAGAAATTGGCTCACATACCCGATGGTTTCCCGGCGAAGGGCGTAGATCAATGCCGGCGAGGCGCCTGCCACATCGACGTAACGGCCCTGATGACAGACTCGGATATGGCCGGATTCGGTTTTGTATGTTCCGTAAATCATGCGTAGCAGGGTGGATTTCCCCGATCCGGACGGACCGGACAAAATGGCGGCTTTTCCCGGATAAAACTGATGGGAAAAGTCATTGAACACCGTCATCCTTGTGCCTTGCTGGTGATGAAAAACAAATTCTTTTTCAATATGTTCCAGACTCAGTATCCAGGATGGGGTTTCAGAGGAAAGGGGCATGGTATCAACCTTTATGGTTTGAGTACGGATGAGACCAGCAGCTGGGTATAGGGCTCCCGCGGATCATCCAGGATCTGATCGCTGAGTCCGGATTCAACTATTTCCCCCTGCTTCATCACGTACAGCCGGTGACACAGCAGCCGGGCCACGGCAAGATCATGGGTGACCAGGATCATGGACAGGTTCAGGCTGAACACCAGTTTTCGCAAGACATCAATCAACCGGGCCTGGACCGATACATCCAGCCCGGAAGTGGGTTCATCCATGAGCAGGATTTCAGGGGCATTCACCAGGTTGGCTGCAATCTGGAGCCGCTGCTGCATGCCGCCGGAAAAGGTGGACGGCAGATCATCGATACGCCCGGGATCGATCTCCACTTTTTCAAGCCACATCAATGCAGCTTCCCGGATCTTTCCATAATGGCGGGTACCGGCTGCCATGAGTTTTTCCCCAATGTTACCACCCGCACTGATGTGCATTTTAAGCCCCTGGGCCGCATACTGGGTCACATACCCGGTCCGGGTCCGGATGATCCGGCGCATCCGGGCTTCATCGCATCGGCACAGGTCCTCCATTCCGGCAGAGGTCTTGAACCAGACCGAGCCGTTTGACGGCCGGAGCGTCCTGCGATACAGTTAAGGAGCGTGGATTTTCCGGACCCGGATTCCCCCACCACCCCGATCACCTCTCCGGGGCAGACCTCGAAACTGATGTCATGGCACCCCATGTGACGGCCAAAGAATTTGCACAGGTGGGCCACTTTCAGCAGGGGCGGGAAGCTGAGGTCGGCTGCAGACGTCATGGTTTGGCATTCCCGGTGTTTTTCCGGCAGAATTCCGTGTCCGAACAGATCAGGACCCGGGTGCCGTTGTCGTCAATAATGATTTCATCCAGAAAACTCTGTGTGGACCCGCAGACCGCACAAGCCCCTTCCCATTGTTCGAGTTCAAAGGGATAGTCTTCAAAATCCAAGCTCACCACGTCGGTGTGAGGGGGGACGGCATAGATGCGCTTTTCCCGGCCTGCGCCGAACAGGTGAACCGCCGGAGACCGATGCAGTTTGGGATTGTCGTATTTGGGAATGGGTGAAGGACTCATCAGATACCGGTGGTGGACCCACACCGGATAGTCAAAGGCCGTGGCAATGCGGCCGAACCGGGCGATGTCTTCATACAGCTTGACATGCATGCTGCCGTATTCCTCGTATCCATGCATTTTCAGGGTCTGGGGCCGTTTGGGTTCGATGAACTGCAATGGTTCAGGGATGGGAACCTGGAACACCATGATTTGTCTTTCTTTCAGCGGGGTTTCCGGTATCCGGTGCCGGGTTTGGATGATGGTGGCGGTTTCGGTGTCTTCGGTGATAGCAATTCCTGCGGTTTTCTGAAAGAAATGTTTGATGCTGATGGCGTTGACCGTGTCATCGGATCCCTGGTCGATCACTTTGAGGCGGTCATCCGGGCCGATTACCGAAGCGGTCAGCTGGATTCCGCCGGTGCCCCATCCGTAAGGCAGCGGCATTTCCCTGCCCCCGAAAGGCACCTGAAACCCGGGGATGGCCAAAGCCTTTAAAATAGCGCGGCGGATCATTTTTTTGGACTGTTCATCCAGGTAGGCGAAATTGTAGGATACCGGCATCAGTCCTCTTCCTTTGTCGGTACCTGATCGTTGCCGCGGCTGCGGATAAATACCAGTTCTGACTGAAAATCCACGTAATGAGGCAGTTTAAGATGCTGAACAAACCCGGAGGATTCCACACTGTCGCAGTGGGACAGGATATATTCCGGGTCCTGGGCCGGAAAGGCGGTTTGACCGGCCACCTCAGCGATGTCTCCAGAAGAGAGCGAACGGTCTAACAAGGACATGGACATGGCTTTGCGCTCATTCTGGCCGAATACCAGGCCGTACCCGGTGTCAAACCCGGTGGCTTTGCCGCTTGTATCATCCTGGCGGCTGACCATGACACATTCCGTGAGCCGGATGCGGCCGATGCGGATTTCGAATCCGAGTTCCGGCGGGGTGAAACAGACCGTGGCATATCCCACCTTCAGCTCTCCAAGAAACGGGTGCCGGTCCAGGCCGAACCCCCGCTGCAGTGAATAGGCCGATCCAAGCAGGAACCCTTCGTCCCCCCGGGCCAGGGCCTGAAGCCGAAGGGTTCTGGATACAGGAAAACTCAAAGGCTGCCGGGTCAGATCTTCCCCGGTTTCCTGGTCGTTTTCCGGGTAAAGAGAGGGAAGCGTCTCTGAAATAAGTCCTTGTTTTTTTAGAATATCCATGACACGGGGAAGCTTTTCAGGTAAAGGGGAAATCGGTTGATCCAGGTTTTTTCGGGCAGTGCCAACTGACTTGCCGTGTGCCGGGTCGATTTCGATCAGCCGGTGGGTATAGTCGTAGGTGGGGCCTAAGATCTGACCGCCCGGAATATCTTTGTAAATGCCGGATACCCGCCGGAAAGCGGTCATTTCCGTGGTGTCAACCGGCCGGCTGGTACCGAACCGTTTCAGGGTGGTGCGAAAGGCGCGTACCAGAAATACCGCTTCGGTCAGATCCCCTTGAGCCTGTTGAATGGCCGTAGCTGCGGCGGTTTCATCATATAAAGACCCTTCCGCCATGACCCGGTCCACGCCCAGTCCCAGCTGATGCTTGATCTGATCCGTAGAAAGTTCGGGCACCCGGATGTCCCCCCGGCGTTTTTCCGCCACCAGTTTCTGGGAATTTTTGACGGCTTTTTTACCGCCTTTTACCGCCACATACATCAGGAAATCTCCGTTTGCGTGGTTCGAGGCAGGGCGCAAAACCGGTCTTTATGGACAAAAACCATGTCAATGCCCGTGGGACAGGCCTGGTTGATCAGGGTCCGGTGTTCCCAGAAATCCCGGTCAATGCCCGTAAGTATCAGGCCGGTTGGTTTCGGGATGCCAGGGCCGCTAAGCTGCAGTTGTTCACCGTGGCTCATGCCTTGGGCCTGGATCACCAGGGTGGTGGACTGGTCAGGAGAAGTCACCGTGCCCGGGTTGAAGCGGTTCAATTCAATAGAATGGGAGGTGTCTGTGATCAGGGCGAATGCAGCCTGAAACGGATCAAAGGTGAGTGGCGCACCAGTGTGAAATCTAAGCCAACCAACTTCTGGAGAATCCGGTGCCAGGTCGGCCCAGAAAGGGGTTTCAAAGTCCATGAGAGTGAGCAACAAGGCCCCGGCGGAGGGGTAGATCTGTTCCGGACAGGACAGAGCGATGCCCGTGCCGGAGATAGTGCCGGGATAAGCCATGGCGTTGAGCAGATGCCGGAATACGGTCTGGCTGTCAAGCACCTCGGAATCCAGTCCTTTCATCAGCGAGGTCATTGCTGTCATTCTCCGCGGGTCAGAGTGAAAAATTCAACTGTGGTGTCAGCCACCTCTCTGGCCAGGGCCTGATGCCGCTGATGTTCTTTTGTTTCCAAAGTCCGGATCAGGGTGGTCATCAGGTGGGCATGAAATGCCGGAATCTGGAGCAGAGCATCAAACAAGGCTGCCAGGCGGGCGTGATCGTGATCACTGCCCGGGACCATGGCATATCCTTGGATCCGGTCCATGACCTGGACCATGCATCGGGTGACGGTCATCTCTCCGATGCAAAATGGAATGCCGGTCCCGTCCGCTTTGCCCTGAACCATGACCATCCCGGTTTCAGGCTTGATCAGAAAGGTACTGGCAACCGTTGGTTCCAGGCAGTCAAAAGCAGATTGAAGATCCTGCACCTCCGCTTCTGCCAGTAGCTGCATCCAATGTTTTCTGGTTGTTTGTGTCATGGACAACAATATTACCCGGTTTTTGGTGAGAAATTGATTATCGCTTTGTTAAACTAAAGTTAAAATCGGCATCATCATGTTTTCAAACCGATATTCATCGCCCATGAATATTTTTTTTATTAAGAGCCTGTGGTTCGTCAGTTTTTCATATCTTTTCGGTAATCTGCCGGATCACCTGTTCCTGGTCGGTGGGATCATTCAGGGCAGTGGGGTAAATTCATTCTTGTTTTGCCTTTGCAAGGTCGATCGTGCTTAGTTTATCGGCGGTTGGATATACCGGAAACAATTAATAAAAAAGACTTGACAACACGGGAAACAGTGATTCATAATTATAATGTCGACATTCGACATTCGACATTCGACATTATTGGATATTAACCCTTTGTCCGGCAGCTGCCGCACCTTGCACCATTAATCACATAGGAGTGACAGGTAATGAATCTTTCTAAATTTCCCCGTCGTGGATACCTTCAGGGCCCGACGCCGATTGAACCGTTGAAACAACTCTCCGCTGCACTTGGTGGACGGGTGAATTATTGGATTAAACGAGATGACCTTCTTCCGGGATGCGGAGGGGGGAATAAAACCAGAAAACTCGATTTCTGCATTGCACAGGGAATCGCACAAGGGGCGGATACCATCATCACCTGCGGTGCGGTACAGTCCAATCATTGCCGGTTGACATTGGCCTGGGCGGTCAAAGAGGGATTGGATTGCCATCTGGTATTGGAGGAACGCGTCAAAGGCAGCTACAAAGCAGATGCTTCAGGAAATAATTTTCTGTTTCAATTGATGGGTGTGAAAAGCATCACTGTGGTACCTGGGGGCTCCGATATGACGCAGGAGATGCAGCGAGCTGCTGAAAAGCTCAAGGAGGACGGAAGGACCCCGTATATCATACCCGGCGGTGCCTCCAACCCTGTCGGTGCCACCGGGTATGTCGCCTGTGCCCAGGAAATGTTGCAGCAGTTATTTGAAAAAGGATTGTCTATCGATCACTTGGTTGTGCCCAGTGGATCGGCCGGGACCCATGCCGGCATACTGACGGGCATCGAAGGCACTAATGCCGGGATTCCGGTCAGCGGGATTAACGTGAGCCGAACCAGACAGGACCAGGAATCACTGGTATACGAACTTGCCGTTCAAACGGCTGAAAGAGTGGGTGCTCCCGGAACAGTGGCCAGGCATACCGTTTCCTGTTTTGATGAATATGTCGGTCCGGGGTACTCGCTGCCCACCCCGGGAATGGTGGAGGCTGTCAAACTGATGGCATCCAAAGAGGCCATACTGATGGATCCCGTATATTCCGGAAAGGCAATGGCGGGGTTGATCGATTTGTCACGAAAAGGTTTTTTTGACAAGTGTGAAAATGTCCTTTTTCTGCATACCGGCGGCTCTCCGGCACTGTATGCCTACTTGGACAGTTTTAGATAAGTATGTCATGCGGTTTTTGAAATCGCATTGAAATGACCCCGGACATGATCCGGATTGATAAGTTTTTATGTTGGGTACACGTGTTTGTTCCCTCAACCAAAAGGAGGTATTGTCCATGAAAAAGCTTTATGTCCAAATGTCAATGTTAGCAATGACCCTGTTGTTGGCCATTTCTCTGGGTTCGATAGCAGCGGCAGGTCCTACAGTTATCAAAATCGCTCACCCCAACGTACCTCAACATCCGATGGGTCAGTGTTTTGAAAAATTTAAGGAACTGGTAGAACAGCGGTCCGATGGAAAGTTTCGTGTGGATATTTATGACAGTTCCAAATTCGGGAATTTCGACAGTGTCGTCCAAGGTCTGCAATTCAACATGCTCCAGATGGGATCAGCCTCTACACCCAATTTGTCACCTTTTTCCGATTCATTTTTAATTTATGACCTGCCGTTTTTATTTCCTGACTACGAGTCCACGGACCTGATCACAGACGGCCCCATTGGAATGGAAGCAGCTAAGGCACTGGAATCAAGCGGTATTATCGGATTAGGTTATATCGAAATTGGTTTTCGTAATCTTTGGAACAATAAAAAAGCCATCCAGACCATGGCGGATGCAAAGGGATTGAAGATTCGTTCAACTCCGTCAAAAGCCCATATTGCCACGTTGAGAGCCCTGGGGATGAACCCAACACCCATTTCTTGGGGCGAGGTGTATACCGCACTCCAGCAAAAAACGGTCGACGGGATCGACATCGATTTGAATTTGGCATGGTTCAACAATTTTCCGGAAGTAAATAACAATGTAACCATTGTCAACAGCCTCTACAGCCCGCACCTGGTGATGATGTCGAAAAAGTTTCTCAGCAGCCTGTCAGAAGATGACAAAAAAATGATCCTTGATACATTCCAGGAAATTAAACTCTATGAACGCAAGCTGATTCGCGACGGTGAGGAAGAGATCATGGACAAACTTTCGAACAAAGGCGTTAACGTGATTACTCTTAGCCCGGAAGAACGTGCGAAATGGGCTGAGGCAACAGCTGTGGTGTACGAAGAGTTTGAAAAGCGGATAGGCAAGGAACTGATAGAAAAAGTCAGAGCAACTATCGCTGCCGGAAAATAATTATCATGCCATGTTCACCCGGACAGGATTGCGCCTGTCCGGGTGATGGTGCTGGGAGGAAACATGCCGTCGGGTAAAACCATCATATCAAAGGCAGAAGAGATTTTTTCCAGTTCATGCCTTGCCGCCATGATAGTGATAATTTCGGTACAGGTGTTTCGGCGCTATGTACTTCAGAACTCATTGGACTGGTCTGAGGAGCTGGCCCGTTATTTTTTCATCTGGTCCGTTTATATTGGATGCAGTTTTGCAACTCAAGAGGATCGACACCTGGAAGTGACGATCCTTCGTCACATCAAAAATGAAAAATTTGTCAAACCTGTAACAGCCGTTGCCTATTTTTTACCATTCTTTTTTGCGGATGCGTCGCCGTCTGGGGGACACAAATGGTTATCTTCCTCTTCAATACCGGCCAGAAAACCCAGGCTCTGGAAATCAGCATGTTTTGGATATTCATCGCCATCCCGCTTGGAATGGGGCTGATGGGATTGCGTACGTGTGAACGGCTATGGTTGTTGTTAACGGATAAACGTCACCCTGCCAATGGACACAAGGAAGAGGTTTGATTATGGATCCCATCATTATTTTGATTTTTATCTCGCTGGGTATGTTTTTGATTCTCAGTGTGCCTATCGGTATTGCCATTGGGCTTTCTGTTGCTGTGGGAATCGTTTTTGGGGATATCCTGCCAAGTGCCTTTCTGATCCAAAAAATGTTCACATCACTGGATGTGTTCCCACTCATGGCGGTTCCTTTTTTTATCATGGCCGGAGAAATTATGCAGAAAGGAAGCATGGCGGAACGGCTTTTGGCGGTCTCACGTGCACTGGTAGGTCATATAACCGGCGGCATGGCCCATATTTCAGTGTTGACCAGTATGTTTTACGGGGCACTTTCAGGTTCGGCACCTGCGACGGTTGCAGCGGTGGGAGGCATTATGGTTCCTTCCATGATCAAGGAAGGCTATTCAAGGCCTTTTGCCACAGCCGTTAATACCTCTGCCGGGACGCTGGGCGTTATCATTCCCCCCAGTGTCCCGCTTATTATTTATGGCACCACTGCGGGCGCTTCTGTGGGCGACCTGTTTATTGCCGGAATCATTCCCGGTCTGTTTATTGGCCTCTGCTTAATGGTATGCAGTTATCTGTTGTCCAGGAAATATGGCTATACCGGTTCAGGAAAAAGGGTCCCGATGAAGGATCTGCTAGTCGCCCTGAAAAATTCCATCCTGGCCCTTATGGTCCCGCTGATCGTTTTAGGGGGGATATACGGCGGCTTTACCACCCCGACCGAAGCCGGAGTTATCGCTGTTGTTTATTCTCTGATCGCTGAAGGGATAATTCTTCGGACACTGTCCTGGAAAAAAATCTGGCTGATACTCCGGGGGACGGCGCTCACAACCTCTTCCATTTTTCTGGTTGTGGCCACAGCCACCGCGTTAGGCCAGATACTGCTGTTTCATAATGTGCCGGACATGCTGGTTGATTTGCTGCTGGCTATTTCTGAAAGTAAAATGGTCCTGATCCCCATCATTCTGATATTTCTACTTATTATGGGCACATTTATGGATGCCCTGGCCAATATTTTGATTTTAACCCCGCTGCTCTTACCCATTGTCACCAAGTTGGGCATCCACCCGATCCATTTTGGAATAATCATGATCACCTGCTCTTCAATGGGATTCTTGACTCCGCCAGTCGGTGTGAATCTGTTTGTGGGGTGCAGCATTGGAAACATCAGTATTGAAAAGTTGAGTGTAGCGGTCATACCGTTTTTGTGCGCCCTTCTTATCGCATTATTTGTCATAACCTTTGTTCCTTCACTTGCACTTTGGTTACCGGGATTGTCATAGATATGTCATATTTGAATCAAGGGTCATGCCTCGCTGCAGATATCCTTAGGGTGTGAAATTTTGAGGCTGGGTCTGCTATTTTAAAAACGAGAATCAAGGAGTTTCGTCATGATGAACGTCATCCCAGGAGATCAAACACCGGTTCTGGGCGTCAGTGGTCATGCCGGCGCCGGTCATGTGCACAGCCATTCAGGTTTTATTCAGGATGATTCCGCCGGGTTTGCGGCGGCCTGCTCTCTGATCGGCATGGCGTATCCCGCAGACACCATAATCGAAAAGGTATCGATCGATTCAGACACGGTGGAGGTTCATACCGGCGGTGGTGGGACCGGTCGTGCCATAGCCAGAAGAGGGTTTACGCTTTATGAAGCTGATTTGGTAAAACGGGCCGTCGGGTTGAATGGACTGTTCAGCCAGAGTGCGGCATTTCGCAGTATGGGACGGATTTATGGGCAGGGAGTGCTGGAAGCGCCAGTAGCATTGCAGACAGCGATTTGTCTGGCGGTGATCAATACGTTTGCACGGCGATATCCGGATGTCATCATCACTTCCGGTGAGGGAATTCAGGGGAATGTCGGTGCTTGTATGGGGGCGGTTCTCGATGTCGACGGCATAAGTGTCTCGGCCATGGCGGTGTTGAACGCCACTCAAGGCGGTTTAGGGCCGGTTGAGGACCTGGAAGGCAATCTGAATTTTCTCGAAAAGGGCCGTTTGATGAAAACAATCGGGCTGGATGTTGTTCCCACGATTGTGTTGGAAACCAAGGCATATATCCCTTCAGTCAGTGATGGCCTGGATGAGGATCATTTCTGGATACGCTATAACCGTGAGTTTGACAACCCGGCAGTGGGCCAGGCACTTATTACCGCGGCCCAGAATCTGGGATTACCACTGATGCACTCCGATTCGGCATACCCAAGGCAGTCCGGCGAAATGCTCAAACTACGGTTGAGTTTGCAGATCGGGTCATTGAGATCGGGGAAAAAATCAAAAAGGCCCGCACCGCCTCTGAGAAGGCTGCTCTTGTTAGTGAACTGGCCTTACTGGTCAGTCAAGATGCCGGGGGGATAACCTATATGACAGCCCCCCTGCACGAGATTGCTGCCGGAGCAGGCATCGTTCCGGGAATGGCGGCCGTTCTTTCAATGAGCGTATCCAAGCAGACGATCGATAAGTATAAGATACCGGAATTTACACCTGATGATAGTTTGCATTATCTGAATGTGACGGTTAACGCATTGAAAATTTTATCTGAAAATCTCGAAAAAGCCCGTTCATATCTGAATCTCAGGCGGCAGCAATTTTTGGACACGAATGCGCTGGAACGATTGATTTTGTGATCACTTTACAATATTATCGATTGGTTGAAAAATCAGGTAACGGTTGGAGGATGAAATCAGTAAAGGCATCTGAGATAAATGGATGATTTTAAAAAAAAAACCTACAGTGAACTGGTGGTTGATTATGTAAAGAATCGCATCCTCAGCGGACATCTGTCTCCCGGGGAGCCTGTGATGGAAAGTTCGATCGCTTCAGAACTGTCCATCAGCCGTGCCCCTGTTCGTGAAGCCATGCAGATATTGCTTCGGGAGGGGCTTATTGAATCACGCCCTCAAAAAGTAAAACATGTTACTGCACTGACATCCAAGCAGATTCGCGACAGCTATTTCACCGGCGGCATTCTGGAGGCGGCTGCAGTTGCCCAGGTGCTCGATCAATATACTGATAAAGACCTCGAAAAATTAGAATCCATTCTTTCCAAAATGAAGCAGATTGCAGATAACGGGGATCGCTTGCCGGAATTGGCAACATTGGATAATTCTTTTCACAATGTTCTGTTCTCTCGAATAGACAACGATCTGATCAAAGATCTCTGCCGCCGTTCCTGCCAGGGAATTTCAAAGTTTTTACTTTACAGGCACTGGTTGAAACTGTTTCCGGCGGCCAAAGTGTACCAAAGACATAAAAAAATCGTTGATGCCCTCAAACAAAAAGATGCTGCCATTATTGAGCAGGTCATCAGAGAGCATTACATAGAATCCGGTGAAAAGATGTCGGTTTTCGGGGTGGATGTTTATCAAGAATAGCATTTCAAGTTTGATACCGCCAATTGTATCCTTCCGGGTATGATTTCAATTCGTCCTTCTCCTTCCGATCGGATCAGTTTTATTTTCGGTTTGGGGGCTATTCATAGTCCAGGTACCGAATATGAGACCGTCTTTCACAGATATCTGCGCCTGCCTGAAATCATCTGATCCGTATTGGAGAAAGAATTCTCTGCGTAGGGCTGGATATGTCAAATCCTTTAGCGACTGGTCGGATGTTAAGATACAGCGCGAAAAACTTGTCTGTCAGAACGCTTGATTTTGTAGTAACTGATCTTAAATTATTGCACAATGGAGTAAATATAGACAATTTATATCTTTCAAGAGGAAATCCATGGGAAACCACATAAAAACCGTTTTTCTGCTGACCGCCATGACCGGGCTGTTTCTGGTGCTCGGGTATTCCCTGGGCGGGCAGACCGGCATGGTGATCGCCCTGATCATCGCTTTGGGCATGAACTTTTTTTCTTACTGGCAGTCCCATACCATTGTATTGAAAATGTACCGGGCAAAGCCGCTGGAGCGGTCCCAGGCACCGGGACTGCATGATACCGTGGCAAGGCTGTCCCAGCGGGCCTGCCTGCCCATGCCAAAACTGTATGTGATTCCCGAGCAGGCCCCCAATGCCTTTGCCACAGGCAGGGATCCGGAGCACGGGGTGGTGGCGGTCACCGAAGGGCTTTTGCACCTGATGAATCAGGAAGAACTGGAAGGGGTCCTGGCCCACGAACTGGGCCATATCAAGAACCGGGATATCCTTATCTCCACCATTGTGGCGACCCTGGCCGGGGCTATCATGTTTGTAGCGTCCATGGCTCGGTTTTCCGCATTTTTCGGCGGCAGGGACGACGAGGAAGGCGGCCTGGGATTTGTTGGGGTAATGGTCATGTCCATCCTGGCACCGCTGGCAGCCATGATGGTGCAGATGGCGGTCTCCCGTTCCAGGGAATACTTGGCCGATGCCATGGCGGCCCAGGTCACGGGCAGGCCCCAGGGGCTGGCTTCGGCCCTGAACAAACTGGGGGAATATACCCGCCGGGGAGCTGCCGTGAATGCCAATCCGTCCACGGCCCACATGTTAATTGTGAACCCCTTGTCCGGCCGTCGGTTTGCCGGTCTGTTCTCCACCCATCCTCCCCTGGAAGAGCGTATCAAGCGGCTGACCGGTGCCGGACCGTCCAATGATTTCGGGCCCCATGAATCAAAGGAACAGAAATCCACTATGACCGAGCAGAGCCGGAAATTTTGGGATTCTTTGTCTTAAGAGTATTCGGGTCAAGCCGGAATGATCGGTCCGGGTTTTGTGGAATCCCTGACCGATTTGTTTCAGGGGGCGGTCCGGGAGCCCAGGGACATGATTTCTTTGACCATGACTCTGCCCTTTTGGCCAGCCGTCAAAATTTCGTGTGCATTTTCGTACAGCTCACTGTCCTCCGGCAGGGCCTTCATCAGGAGTTCAGCCATGCCGGTGATGGGAAGCAGCAGATTGTTGAAATCATGAGAGATTTTTTGGGAAATAGCACGGATGAATTCCAGTTTCTTCTCATGAATGCGGCGTTCTTCCTCTTGTTTTTTATCGGTGATGTCTTGAAAAATGCACAGGGTCTGCCGGAATGACTGATCTGAATGTTTACCGATATTTCCGTAAAAAGAGACCGGAATGAAAGACCCGTCTTTCTTTTTTATTTCAAATTCAACGCCAAGCATTTCACCCACCGCCTTGAACCGAGAAAAATTTTCCCTGAAATGGTTTTTCCAGTCAGAATGGAGGAATTCGGCAAAGTTGCGGCCGATGACTTCGTCACGGGTGTATCCGAGTATTTTGAGCCAGGTGTCATTCACATCAAGGAAATTGCCGTTTTGATCCAGGGACTGATAACTCAACGGGGCGTTTTCAAACAGGGCCCGGAATTTGTATTCGTTTTCCCGCAACGCCTGGATATTTTGATTGTTTTGTTTGACATTTGCCAGCCAAACTTCGATTTCATCCCCGGCCCTGTGTTTTTTAAAATGGATGTGAGGCGGGACATAGTGAATGTTCTGAAGAAACAGTTCATCGTTGCAAAACAGGGTGGGGTGGGCGCTGATGGCGGTTTTGATGATTTCAGGCGGATACAGGTCTTTATTGTAGACGCAAAGGGATTTGAATGGATAAAACGGAAATAAAACCTGATTGATGATGTTTTCATAATAGATTAGTTTTTCCGCCAATTCGGGACTGCCAAGGATAAATGTCGCCTCTGCAACCATTCGAAGTGCGTTAAAACCTCCATCAACCGCTTTTTTTGAGATTTTTTGCCAGGTTCTGACGGTTTTGTCCGGGTCGAATCCTCCGTTGCCGGCATAGGATTCCTTTATGCTGAAAAGAACAAGCCGTTTCTCTTCAAGATATTGATCAAAATTTTCATGGGCAGAACTAAAGTCATCGCGGATCATGGCTTCGGTATAGTCATCGACGGCCATGATGCATTTTTCATTCTTGTTCAATCCGTCAAGGATAAATTTAGAGGCGATTTTTCGATAACGGCTCAGGTCATCAAAAATAATACAGGCATGGGCATGGTGACTGAGGCCGACTTGGGAAAATGTATGGTCAAAATCCACCGTGGTCACCTCCTTGTTGTGGTTCAACGAAACCGTTCAATTATTCAGAATACCGGGAAATCAGATGATGTAAATCAGCCGGACGTAGAATTAATTTATCACGGGATGCCAAAAAATGCCAGCAAACATTCGATGGCGAGAACACAATTCCCCAGTCTGCTGAATCAACTGCTTGACTCCTGCGATGCCACCCTTTATGGTATTGAGAAACGAAACCGGTATCATGAACCGTATGGAGGATGTGAATGAATCTGCTGAAAAAGCTCAAAGGGTTCCGTTTGCAGATGCGAACCGAGTACCCTTTTGGCTGGTCCATTGTCATGGGCAGTTTTTTCATTTTTTGGTGATCCTGTTCGGTACATCCGGTTATATGACGTTGGAAGGGTGGAGCTTCATCGAAAGTGTGTACATGGTGATCATCACCCTTTCCACGGTTGGATTTATGGAAGTGCGGCCCCTGTCCAATGTCTCCCGGGTCATGACCATCCTGGTGATTTTCGGCGGAGTGGGCGCATTTTTTTATCTGGGGGGGTCACTGGCCCAGATGTTTGTGGAAGGCAAGTTCCAAAATCTTCTCGGGAGGCGAAGGGTGCAGAAAATCATCGATGAACTCGACGGGCATTATATTGTCTGTGGATACGGCAGAATCGGCCGGGTGGTGGCACAGGGGATCAAAAAAGAAGGGTTCGACGTTGTGATCATTGAAAGAAGCCCAAAGGCCCTGGAACAGCTTGAGGAACAAAAAATGCTGTTTATCGCCGGGGATGCCACCACGGATGAGGTGCTTCTCTCCGCCGGCTTGAAAAAAGCCAGGTGTCTGATCACAGCCCTGGCCGAGGATGCCGCCAACGTGTTTGTCACCCTGACTTCCCGGCAGCTGAATCCGGACATCACCATCGTGGCGAGAACTGACACGGAAGCGCATGTGTCCCGGCTGAAACAGGCCGGTGCAGAGCGGGTTTTTATGCCTTACAGCATCGGTGGAATGCGCCTGGTTCAAAGTGTGCTCAGACCCACGGCCACCAGCCTGATGGATCTGGCCATCCGGGGGGATATCAACCTTCAGATGGAGGAGCTGCCCGTTTCGGACCGTTCCGACTGGTGGGGAAAATGGTCAAGGACTCCGGAATCCGCCCCCGGTTCGACATCCTCATTGTCGGCATTAAACAATCTTCCGGTGAAATGGTGTTCAATCCGGGTCCGGACACCGTGATCGGGTCCGGAGATCTGTTCATCGCCTTAGGAAAGCCGGAAAACCTGCAGAAACTTCAGAAAGTGTCAGATCCGGATGTCTGCTGACCGCTTGTCGAATTGCCGGGTTATTTTTCTTCAATCACCTTTCCCCGTGAGGTAAAGGAAATCCCCTGCTGGGTCTGGGCTCCGATCATCACCGTTTCGATGATGGGCGGATTCACGGCGTTGGAGGCTTCCCATTCCACCAAAAAACTGGCGCCGGATCCCCCGGCCTTATCCGATTCATGGACCACAAAGCGTGTGGCGGACATTCTTTCCAGAATAACCGGCTCTTTCAGATATTCTTCCAGAATTTTTCCCTTTGAATTGAAATAGGTAACCTTGGTGACCAGAATCACATCCTTTGGATCGGTATTCCGGATGCTCAGGGTCACAGCCAGCAGAAACGGGCGTTCCCGGTCACCAATGTAGATGTGGGAGTAGACCGGGGCATAGACCACCTGCCCCCGGGACAAAGAAACCGGTTTTCCGTCTCCGGCAGCCGAAGTTGCCGTCACCAGGCTGACCAGGAGGATGGTGCAAATGATTGAACGAAGACGATGAATCAGTGGTGTCATTTTGAGTCCCTTTTACTGCCTGACCCTTTGCCGGAGAGTATGGGGAATCCGGTCGGACCAGTGGATGAAAAAAACAATTTACCCCTTCGGGGTTATATCATAATATATGGCACCGATATATCTTATTGTCAACAACGCCGGATTTGACAGGAGACACAAAGAAAATGAAATACATCGGGGTCCATGTGAGCATCCGCGGGGGCGTGGAGAACGCGCCGTCCAACGCAAAAAAAATCGGAGCCACGGCCTTTGCCATGTTCACCAGAAACCAGCGACGATGGTCATCCCCTCCCCTGACCGATGAGAACAGCACCGGATTCAGGGACCAGTGCCGGAAGTATGGGTTTGATTCATCGTTTATTCTTCCCCATGACAGCTATCTTATCAACCTGGGGCATCCAGACCCGGCCGGACTGGAAAAATCACGAACCGCTTTTTGCGAAGAGATGGAGAGATGTGAAAAACTGGCTCTGAGATATCTGAATTTTCACCCGGGCAGCCATCTGAACCGGCTGTCAGCGGAACAGTGCCTGGACCGCATTGCCCACTCAATCGATTTGGCGTTGGGGAAAACAGGCGGGGTGACAGCCGTGATCGAAAACACCGCCGGCCAGGGTACCAATCTGGGGTACCGGTTTGACCACCTGGCCCGGATTATCGATCGGGTTTCTGATAAAACCCGGCTGGGGGTTTGCCTGGATACTTGTCATCTCCATGGGGCCGGCTATGATATCAGGACCGCTGCAGCATTCGAGAAAACCATGGATGAATTTGACCGGATCGTGGGGCTTCAGTATCTTGCAGCCCTGCATTTAAACGATTCCAAAAAGGAGTTCAATTCCCGGGTAGACCGGCACGAGAGCATTGGCAAAGGCGAACTGGGCCTGGCACCGTTCGAATTCATCATGAACGATGCCAGGTTTGACAACATGCCTTTGGTACTGGAAACTCCGGACGATTCCCTGTGGGAAGCGGAAATCAGGCTGCTGTACGATCTGATTCGATAACGTCCATGACCAGATCCGGGCTGGAAGCGAAAAATTTTCAATGATATCGAATCAGGACTGGCATCCGGGGTGAAAAGCGGATATAAAAAAGATTTGATCAATTTTTTTGGAGGAAGGGAAAATGAAAAAAACAGGACTGGTGGGATGGCGGGGCATGGTGGGGTCCGTGCTCATGGAACGGATGATGGCACAAAATGATTTTGACAGAATCACCCCGGTTTTTTCACCACCTCCCAGGTCGGACAAAAAGCCCCGGATGTGGGAAAAGAAGTTCCGGCCCTGATCGACGCCCATGACATCGACGCACTTATGGAAATGGAGATCATCATCTCCTGCCAGGGAGGGAGCTATACTGAAGCGGTGCGGCCGAAGCTGGCCCAAAATGGGTGGAAAGGGTTTTGGATTGATGCGGCCTCCTCCCTGCGCATGGCCGATGACAGCGTTATCGTTCTGGACCCGGTGAACCGGAAGGTGATCGATGATGCCCTGGACCGGGGCATCAGAAACTATATCGGCGGCAACTGCACCGTGTCCCTGATGCTCATGGCGTTGGGCGGACTGTTTGAAAATGACCTGGTGGAATGGCTCACCACCATGACCTACCAGGCCGCCTCCGGTGCCGGTGCCAAGAACATGACCGAGCTGGTGGCCCAGATGCGGGCCATCGGTGATGCGGCCGCCCCGATTCTGGATGATCCAGCTTCAGCCATCCTGGATTTGGACCGGAAGGTCACGGACACCCTGCGCTCAGGTGAATTTCCCACAGCCAGCTGGGGGGTGCCCCTGGGGGCCAGCCTGATCCCCTGGATCGACCGGGCCATGGAAAACGGCCAGACCAGAGAGGAATGGAAAGGGTTTGTGGAAACCAATAAAATTTTAGGCCGGTCCGACCGTCCCGTGCCCATTGACGGCCAGTGCGTCAGAATCGGAGCCATGCGGTGCCACAGCCAGGCGTTCACCATCCGGCTGAAAAAAAATGTATCCCTGGCTGAGATCGAAGCCATGCTGGCCGCCAACAACGATTGGGTCAAGGTGGTTCCCAATACCAAGGATCGGACCGTCACCGACCTGACCCCGGCCACAGTCACCGGCACGTTGACCGTGCCGGTGGGCCGAATCCGCAAGATGACCCTGGGAGAAGACTATCTCACGGCGTTTTCCGTGGGGGATCAGCTGCTGTGGGGAGCGGCCGAGCCGTTACGCCGGATCCTCAATATCATTTTATAGGTGTATCGGGGTAAAGACCCGGCCGAAGCTGTCCCGGTTTCTCCGGGTACACGGCCGGGTCATGCCGGAACCGGATTTTGGATTACCCGGTCCGGTGGTCCGGTGAGGGTGGCCTGGATCACGCGCTCCATGAAAATGGGATCGCCTGATGCGGTTTTCGGGGCCTTGTCTTTGATGGACAGGGTCACGGTCCGGCAGGAGGTCCCTGCTGCTCGCCCTATATCCCGGACTTTGTCCACCAGGGCTTCCCGGGCAAAGGCATCGGCCGCTTCAAAGTCTTTGAATTGCCGGGTGCCGGCGATGCCCTCCACCATGAACCCGCCCCGGTGGCCCGGCGTGATGCGGATCTGGCGGTGAACCATCACATCCGAGGTGATGGCGCCGATGGCGTTGGCCACGTCCGCATCTTCCGGCAGAATCGCTTCCGTGCCCAGTGCCCGGGCCGCCTCGGGCAGGAAAAATCCGATGGGTGCCCCGATACCGATCACCGGCCGCTTCAGGTTGATACGTACCTGATAATCCGGGCTGCCCCCGGCCATCAGGTTGTCGATCAATGCCCGGCACACCGGGCAGGTGGTCAATCCGTCCGGATCGATCTCGTCATCCAGCTGCCGCTTGAGCAGTTCCAGGGTCAGGCACCGGATCCCTTTTTCCATGAGCAGACGGATCATCTTTTCCAGGTCCATTCTGGCCAGACGGGCCATGAATTCGGCATATGTCAGGGCTGCGGCCCGGTCCCACCGGGTGAATTTTTTCTGGATATGCAGCAGGTCGGTGAAGGTCAGGCCGCACCGCTGGATGGCAAACCGTTCCTCCAGCCGGGCCAGGGGCAGGCCCGCTTCCGTTAGGACTCCGGTTTTTCCATCAGCTCTTCGATGGAAAAGGGCCGTCGGATCACCAGGGACATCACCTGGGCTTCCATGGGCGTGAGACAGGACAGATTAACCGATCCAGTGGCGGTGATGATCTGCATTTTTTGAGTGGCGGTGGTGAACCGGCTCAGATGATGATTTATATATTTCAGGGCCTTCCCTGTTCCAGTCCGATGGCCGGCCACCCAGGCAATCGGTGCCACCCGGCCGGGACCAATGATAAACTCCCCTTTTTCATAAAGAATCCGGCTGTCACCGCCCAGCCCGGCGGTGCGGATGTCCAGGGCCTGAACATGGGTGCGACGGCCGCCGACTCTGGAGCCTTTTTCATTGAGTCGCACCAGATTGTCTTTCAATGCGGCCGTGTCCGAGGTGGTCCCGCCCATGTCCACCACCAGTGCATCGGTTCTGCCGGTGAGGTGCCTTGCCCCGGCCACGGAAGCCGCCGGGCCAGACAGAATGGTTTCCACGGGCCTTTTTTTGGCCATGTCCGCATCCATCAGGGTTCCGTCCCCTTTGACCACCACAATGGGGGCGGCAATACCAAACCGTTCCAGCACCTGTTCCAGATCCGTCAGCAGGTGTTTGAGCCGGGGAATGATCCGGGCGTTGAGCATGGCTGTGACGGCCCGGGTTTCGAAATTCAGGGTATCGGAAAGCTCATGACCGCAGCTGACAAACAGGCCGGTGTGGTCGGACAGAATCTGTTTCACCGCCAGTTCATGGGCCGGATTCACGGCACCGGCATAGCCTGAGACGGCAAAGGCCGTGACCCCGTGGCGCTGCATCATCTCATCGGCGATCCGTCTGACCTGGTCCGGGTCCACGGGCACCTTTTCCCGGCCCGCGATGTCCAGTTTGCCAGTGATTACGGCTTTGGGTGAATAGACAATGGTGTGTTCGTCTATCCCCGGGGACGGCATCAAGAGCATGCCCACGGTCTGGCCTTCGTTTTCCACAATGGCGTTGGTGGCAAGGGTGGTGGACAGGGCCACCAGGGCCACTTCGCTGAGCTGATCCGGGTCCAGCTGCGAGAGCGCATTCTCGATGCCGATGGTAAAATCCCATTTGGTGGTCAGGGCCTTGGCCTTGCTCCCGGTGGATCGGTTCTTCAGATCATAGACCACCGCGTCTGTGTAAGTGCCGCCGGCATCAATGCCTAAACCGGTTTGGATTTTCAGACCGAATTCCGTGTCCGGACGGTCAGACGGGACCACGCATTCGGTTTCCTGGGAGGCCGCACTGGTACCCGGGTCCCACACCGGGCTGGCGGCCAGGGTGGAGCCCACCGGTTCAAAAGTGATGGTATGGCCGGGGGGTACCACCAGAATGCCGGGGGTGGATTCCGTAATGGTCAACATCCGGCGGATCTGGCCCTGGTCCCCCTTGATCCGTTCAAACCGCCATCCGTATTCATCGGCCATCTCCTTTGCCATTTGTTCATATTTGGCGGCCTGTCCGGACCGGGTTTCGATGAATGCGGCCCGTTGGTAGTTTTTTTGCCAGGAGTTGAGAAACGCAAAGGTCTGGTCGGCCGCTGTCCGGCCATGGGATCTTTTCACATCCTCATACACCAGCTGCCGGCCTCCGAACCAGGCCTGGCCTCGGCGCTGGGAAACCGGGACCGCTTTTTCCTCGCACCATCCGGCAGACAGATAATAGGTGCCGGGATATTGTTTGAACTGTTTCTGGTAGACTGCATCTCCTCCTAAAAACAGGGAGATGCAGTCATGCACTTTTGGAAGCACCAGGGGCACGGTCCGGGCGGTCAACCCCACCGTGCCTTTGCCGCAGACCCCGTAACCGATGATGATCCGGTCCGCGTCCTCATTGCTGTCAATCCGGTCGACAGCCTCCTGAACCTGGGTGTTGAGTTTATGGGGATTCTCATGCAGCCCGGCTTCCAGAAATTTGGTTTCCAGTGCCAGTCCCAGCTCATGGGCGACTTCCTTGATATCTCTGGCCAGCACCGCACAGGCGATGACATAGATTTTTTTCTTCACAATGGATTCCTCAGGGTTGTTCATTTGTCCAAGCTTTTAAAATAAGCGGCTGTCCAACCGGGTGTCAACTGTTTTTCGAAGTGGAGATCGGACCTGTGCCGTGGGGCACCTGTAGATCTTATCTTCTGCCGAGTTAGACAGGGAGAGGGGCATTGGCTGCCCCTTTGGCAAACCCGTAGGTGGCTTCATGGATGGACAGCCAACCGTCCCGTTCATTGAACGTGGCGCCTAAGGCTTCGGGCGCCAGAAACGGAAACCGCTGACGCAGATCGTTTGCGCCGATGTATTCCGCACCGGTGAGGCCGCTGGCATGGAACTGGTCCACGGCTTTTTTCAGGTTCGGCAGCTGAACCTCGTCATCCGTGACAAACAGATAACCCCGCTGGGTCACGTGGATATCGATATTGGGCAGGCCCACGACGTCCCTGAAATTTTCAAACATCTCCACGCTGGTCAGGGCCAGGTCGGCTATGGGTTTTTCCGTGAACTGGGTTCTGAAACACTCGGCACTGGCCGGCGTGGTGAGGCTTGACAACGCATCCCGCTTTTCCAAAAGAATGGTGGTGATGCCGGCTTTGGACAGCCAGAACGCGGTGGCTGCGCTCACAATGCCGCCGCCGAACACCACGGCATCAGCTGTGTTGATCCCGAATCGATTTGGTATGGTAATCTCACGCATGATTTTTTTTCTTATGTTCGTGTGTTAGATTTGGTTTTACAAAAAATACCGGGGTGGTTTTTTATGTTGAAATCCCGCAATAGTCAAATTGTTTTTCGTGAGGATGTTTTTTGCCACGAAGAGCACGAAGGGGGGATTCCGATGATCGCATCCTTCGCGTCCTTCACGATTTCCTAACCAACGTTCCGCAAATCGGGCGGTTTGATATTGAACCCGTCGGCATTTTTTCAAAATTACGCAAGAGTTTCATGCGTTGTTGGCCATTATCTTCTGCGGATTTTTTCCATGATCGGTCCAGGTCCTTTTGAATGCCGGGACCCATGTCCGGGGCCTGGAAACCGGCCAGGATCTCCTTGTATTTGGCATTGGCCCGCTGTGTCATGGACAGGCTGCCTTTGGCGGTCCAGGTATCAAAGTTCTGGCGTTCCTCCATCATGGGAGGATAGAGCTCGGATCTGAAATACTGAAATGTGTGGCGGTTGGTGAGATACTCGCCGCCGGGCCCCACCTGGTCGATGACATCCACGGCCAGTTTTCCGGGATAATCTCTTCCCCTTTTTTGATGCGGCGGCACATGCCCATCATTTCCGCATCGATCATGAATTTTTCATAAGAAGCGGTCATATACCCGTCCAGGATTCCGGCCGAGTGCAGCACAAAATTGATGCCGGACAGGCAAGCCATCTGTAGGCTCATCATGGATTCGCACCCGGCCTGAGCATCCACGGTCTTGGTATCGGTCAACGACTCTTTCCCCCGGGACGGCAGGTTGTAGAAGCGCCCCATCTGGGCCATGGCAGCTGTGTTTACTGCCATCTCCGGGGCACCGATGCTCAGGGTGCCGTAATGCATGGCTGCGTCGGCATAGGTCATGATGCCGGCCCCCATGAACGGTTTGTCCGACAGAGTCATGGCCGCATAGGTCCGTTCGGCGTTCCGGATTTCCACGGGGATGTCATTGGATTCCATCATCATGCCGCCTGTGATATTTAAATGAGGAATGGCACAGGCCAGTTTGGCAAAGTTCCTGAAATCCTCCAGGGTGCCGGGCCGGCGGCCGTGGTCCAGGCAGTTGACAAACGGAGAGCCGTAACAGGGAATGAACGCGATGTTGTCCCCGCCGATCTCTACATTTTTTTCCGGATTTTTGGCGTGCTGAGTGAAGCGGGCCGGGGCTTTTTGAATCTGTTCCTCCACAAATTTCCGGGAGAAGAAAACCCGGACCCCTGAGCGGTCTTTACGAACAACAGTGATGAAAAGGAATTTCCCGGACAATGTCCGAAAGCGGATTCGGTTTGAAAACGGAAAGGTGATATTCTTCAACCAGAGAAACAGGAACCGGCAAAGAATTGTTCGCCCAGTCCATCCACAACCACAGTCCCAGAAAAAAGGCCTCGTTTATCCCGGTCAACTGCGCCGCGATTCCGGAAAACCTTTTGGAAGGAATCCTTTTCGGTACCTCCCGGGGATCTTTTACCGGTGCCATTGACCCTTCAGGTCAAACTGCTTCGGGTCATTCAGGAAAAAAGGTCCGAAAGCTGGGGTCACTCAAGGAAATCGATCTGGATGTAAAAATTATATCTTCTGTGGGGCAACTGCCCCTGAAAAATGTTCAAAACGGGTCTCTTCGCATGGATCTTTTCTATCGAATGGGGGTGGTCTCCATCATGTTGCCTCCCCTGAGGGAGAGACAAGGGGATCTGGAAATACTGCTGCAGCATTTTATTTCCAGATATAACCAGACCCAGGTCGATCAGGCATATTCGCCGGAATCCGCCCCTAACCTGATGGAAACCCAGAAATCCCGTGAACAGGAAATGATCCTGAATGCTTTGGCCCGGTCCCGGGGAAATGCAGCCAGAGCGGCCCGGTCTCTGGGCATTTCTCCCCAGTCGTTTCATTATAAAATGAAAAAATTTGGCATTGATCGAAAAGCATTTGTGTAAAATTTAGATGCAAAAATGTAAAAATAATTGACTGTAAAACAAAAATTTTTTTGACATTTTTGGTACTGATTCATTTTGTAAAAGCCAGTTGCTATCGGGCGATATGTAATTTTTTAAAAAATCAATTAAAATATCGCGTGAAATATCAAGGAATCATAAATTTACGGCGTGATTAAATGACATTCCCGTGAAAAGCCGTGAATGACTGGTACACAAACTGCATAATTAAATATCAGTTTGACGTGTATGCGAAAAATCGCAAACAAGAAATCTTGATTTTTTGGAGGGAATCGTTATGGGTACGAAAAGAATTCTTCATGTTGTCGCGTGTCTCATGGCCGTGTTATTCTTTGCAGGGGCGGCGGCATCTGCTGCAGACAAAGTGCTGCCGGTGGGGGCGATTGGCCCGTTTACCGGACCTTCTGCCCAGACGGGTAAAGAGTTCTAAGCCTCGGTGGAGGTGGCACTGAATACCATCGGCTATAAAGTGGGCGATCACAGGATTTTACCGGTATGGGTAGACTCCCAGTCAGACCCGGCTAAAGCCTCCGGTGCTTACGCAGAAGCGGTGGAAGGGAAAGGGATACAGGCCGGGGTACTCAATTGGCATTCCTCGGTTGCCATTGCGGTCATGGATGTGGCGGCCATGAGCGTGGGGTTTGATTTTACGGCCGGGTTTATTAATATCGCAAATTTCGAGTATATGGCCGTGGCCGGCGTCGGTGGATATACGTCTGCGCTGCTGGTGATCAATACGGGTTTGGCCCCCTGGTTTGCCATGGTGGCCGGCGGAATTTCGTCGGCTGTTTTAGGGTTGATCATCGGCATGATCTCCCTGCGCCTGCGGGGGATTTTTGCGGCCTGCCTGTTCTGGTTCTTCGGTCTGGCTCTCATGGGCCTGGCCATCAAGATGGTCTGGCTGACCCGGGGCCCCTGGGACTGAGAACACCCCGACTGTTTGAGGCGGAATCCAATTTTCCGCTCAATTTTCTGATCATCATCCTTGTGTACCTCATTTACCTGATTGTGTAAATGGGTGGTTCCAAGATGGGACTGGCGTTCAAGGCCATCGGCCAGAATATGGATGCGGCCAGAACATCCGGGATCGATCCGGCAGCCCAAAAACCGGGCGTTGCGGTATTTTTTAAATGGCAGAGAAGCAAATGCATAGCGTATCAAACTAGAAAGGAGAGTGAGCAAAATGAAAACCAATGCAAGAGCGGTTGTCATCGGTGGCGGCGTCATCGGTGTGTCTGTAGCCTATCATTTGGCAAAATATGGATGGAAGGATGATGTGGTTCTTCTGGAAAAACATGAACTGACATCCGGGTCCACCTGGATGGCGGCAGGCAATGTCTCCTTTTTCCATTCTAATTATTACGGCACTCAGGTGAACAAGAAAAGCATCGAGATTTATAAGGAACTGGAAAAAGAGACCGGTCAGCCCGCCGGCTGGCATACCACGGGTTCCATCCGTACCGCGGACAATCCGGGCCGGATGGATGAGCTGGGATATGCTTATTCCATGAACCGTTGCCTTGGCCTGGATGTGTCTTATGTGACCCCGGAAGAGATGAAAAAACTGCATCCGTACATGGAGGTTGACGGGTTGATCGGCGGTCTTTACTGGCCGGATGACGGGGATGTGGATCCTAACTCCGTGACCCAGGCCATGGCCAAGGGGGCAAGGCAGAACGGGGTGGAGTTTAACCTGCATACCCTGGTGACCGGCATCTACCAGAAAGACAACGGTGAATGGGTGGTGAAAACGGACAAAGGGGATATCACCTGTGAATGTGTGGTCAATGCTGCCGGCTTGTGGGCCCCTGAAGTGGCGAAAATGGTGGGCCTGGAAATTCCCTCCATTGCCATTGCTCATACCCATATTCTGTACGAGAAGATCCAGGCCATTGACGAGGCGGAAGGGTATCTTCCCCTGGTCCGTGACCCGGACAAATCCATTTACCTTCGCCAGGAAATGGATTCCCTGATTCTGGGAATGTATGAAGCCAACGGCCAGCAGTGGAAGCGCCGGGGTGTGCCCTGGGATTACGCCCAAGAGGAACTGAATCCGGATCTGGATAACATTGCGGATTGCATTCAGGCAGGTATCGACCGGTTCCCCATTCTGGGGGACACCGGGTTCAAGCATATCACCGCCGGCCCCATCACCTATACCCCTAACGGTGATCCTCTGGTGGGTCCGGCAGCCCCGCTTAAAAATTTCTATAATGCTTGCGGTTACAGCTTCGGCATCACCCAGGCAGGCGGCATCGGTCATTACCTGGCCGGATGGATGATGAACGGCGAGCCCGAAATCGACCTGTGGCCGATGGATTCGAGGCGTTACGGCTCCTATGCCAACTGGGCGTATAACACCGAAAAAATTGCAGACACCTATCCCAGGCTGTATGCCACCATCTTCCCCAACGAGTTCCGGGATGCGGCCCGCCCTAACCGCACCAGCCCGATTTATGAATACCAGAAACAGGCCAATGCGGTGTTCGGGGACTACTACGGTTGGGAATGCCCAAACTATTTCCCGCCAAAGGGAAAGGATGGGTATGAAAATCCCTCCTGGAGACGCTCCAATGTGTTCAAACATGTGGGAAATGAATGCAAGCACGTGATGGAGAAAGTGGGGATCATCGACCTGACCCGGTTTGCCAAGACAAAGATTTCAGGGCCCGGTGCCAAAGCCTGGCTCAATAACATGACCTGCCAGAAAGTACCGGAAAAAGACGGCCGCATTGCTCTGGGCCCCATGCTAGACCACAACGGAAACTTCAAGACCGACATGACCGTGAGCCGGGTCAATGAAAATGAGTTTTTCTGCGTCACAGCCTCTGTAGGAAAAAAACACGACCAGCACTGGATGATTGAAAACCTGCCCAAAGACGGGGCGGTGTGTATGGAAGACCTTACCTACCAGATGGGATGCTTGGTCCTGGTAGGTCCCAATTCCCGGGAAGTGCTGGCCAAAGTCGCCTATGACGATGTGTCAACTGATGCGTTTAAATTCGGTACTTCCCGGGAAATTTACGTGGGCCGGACCAAGTGCCGGGTCAACCGCATGAACTATGTGGGGGAACTGGGATTTGAGATTTTTCATCCCATTCAGCATCAGATCACGTTGTATCAGGATCTCATGAACGCGGGCGCTGAATTCGACATCCGTCTGATCGGTATGCATGCCATGGATTCCATGCGTCTGGAAAAAGGGTATCTGGCATGGAAGAGCGAGATGAACGTACATCACACCCCGCTGGAAACCAATGTGGCCTGGACCGTGAAAATGGACAAGGATTTTATCGGCAAAAAGGGCCTGGAAAAACAGAAACAGGAAGGTATTCCCCGGAAACTGGTATGCCTGGTGGTGGAAACCGAGGATTCCGACGCTTATGGGTATAACCCGATTTTTGCGGGAGAAGAGCGGATCGGCATGACCTCATCCGGCGGTTACGGCCATCGGGTGGAAAAAAGCATTGCCTTAGGTTATGTGCCGCCTGAGTATGCCAAAGAGGGAATCCGGCTGGAAGTGGAGATTCTGGGTCGCAAACGCAGTGCCACAGTAATGGCCATGCCCCTGTATGATCCTAAAAATGAAAAAATGAAAAGCTGAAAATTGATTGTTTGAGGATAAACTATGAAAATCTGTGTGTGTGTGAAACATGTGCCGGATACGGCCGCTACCATCAAGATCGACGGTGACGTCGGATTCAAGGATTCGGAAATCAAATTCGTGGTCAACCCGTATGACGAATACGGCATTGAAGAGGCGATCAAACTGGCGGAGAAAAATGGTGGTGAAGTGGTGATCATCAGCGTGGGAAAACCCGAGGCGGACGCTACCATTCGGTCGGCCCTGGCCATGGGTGCGGAAAGAGGTATTCTGGTGACCACTGACAGCCAGTTTCTGGACTCCACCCTGACGGCCAAGGCTCTGAAAGCGGCCATGGAAAAGGATGGACTGCCGGATATCATTTTCACCGGAAAGGGCTCGGTGGATTCTGAAACCTTTCAGACTCAGTACCGCCTGGCCGGATATCTTGGGGTGCCGGTGGTAAATGAAGTCAGTAACTGACCGTTGACGGCGGCAAAGCCGTTGCCGAGCTGGAAGTGGGCGGCGGTGACAAACAGGTGGTTGAAATGAGTCTGCCGTGCGTGATCGGGGCCACCAAGGGGTTGAACGAACCCAGGTATCCAAAATTTCCCGATATCATGAAGGCCAAGAAAAAGAAAATCGAGCAGATGAGCCTGGCGGACCTGGGAATCGATGCCTCGGCCGGTGCCGTGACTCTGGAAAAACTGGAGCCCGTGCCGGAAAGAGCCGGTGCCAAAATGATCGAAGGGTCTGTGGAAGAACAGGTTACCGAACTGATCCGGGTTCTCAAGGAAGACGAAAGGGTTTTATAATACAAGGAGAATGTTGTTATGGCCAGGACTGGCATATTGATAGAAACGGAAAACGGAATGGTCAAGAATACCTCACTGGGGGTGATGACCGCTGCACAAGGCCAGGAAATAATTGCTCTGGTAACCGATGCCGACCCGGCAGGCCTGAAGGATAAGCTGGCGGAGTATGGGGCGGCAAAAATCGTGAAATTGGCGGCATCCGGCGGGAATGTCGCTGCCAGCCCTGACCTGCAGGCTGAGGCACTGGCTGCCGCCGTCGAAGAATTTGACCTGACAGCGATGCTGGGAACGGCATCCGCTATCGGCAAGGATTTGTTCGCACGGCTTGCTGCGCTGATGGACCTGCCTTTGGTGTCGGATTGTGTGGCCCTGGATGTGCCGACCAAAACCGCCAAAAAATCACATTTTTCCGGCAAAGCCTTTGCCACCCTCAAGGTGGAGGCAGCGGTGCTGCTGGCAACGGTTCGGCCCAATGCCGTCGAGGCAAAACCGGCCCTGTCTGCCGGGGAAATCGCCGAGTTCGTCGCAAATGTGTCCGATCCCGGGAAATTGGTGATCAAAGAGGTGAAAAAGGGAGATTCCGACAAGATCGATCTGACGGAAGCACCGATCATCATCACCGGAGGCCGGGCCATCAAGGCGGCGGAGAACTACAAGATGCTGGAAGACTGTGCCGCCAAGATCGGTGCGGCGGTCGGTGCTTCCAGGGCCGCAGTGGATGCGGGGTACGCCCCCCATTCCATGCAGGTGGGACAGACCGGCAAAACCGTGTCTCCACGGCTGTATATTGCCTGCGGCGTGTCCGGGGCGGTACAGCATTTTGCCGGCATGAAAACTTCCAAAGTGATCGTGGCCATCAACGAAGACAAGGATGCCCCGATTTTCGCCAAGTGCGATTACGGCATTGTGGGGGATATCTTTGAGGTGGTCCCTGTTTTGACCGAAAAATTATGACATCTGAAGCGCCTGGGTCTTGAAAAAGACTCCGGCGTTTTGTCAGCCGTCAGCATCCGCCCCCGGCCGACAGAGATGTCTGACAAACCAACAGATGAGGGAATCATCATGAAGATACTTGTTGCCTATGACAAGAACACGTCTACATCCAAAGTGCTGGACAAGGCGTTGAAGCGTGCCAAGGCATCCAATGCCTATGTGTATCTGATCCGAACCTGTGACCCGGACATAAAAGAACGGGAGATTCGGGAACTGGAGTACCGCCTCAATGAAATCCGGGAAGAAGTTTTCAGGAAACACGGCATTGACAGCGAAGTCCATATTCTGATCCGGGGCCTGGCTCCGGGAGAGGATATTGTCCAGTATGCCTATGAAAAGGATGTGGATGAGATCATTATCGGCATCAAAAAACGCTCCAAGGTGGAAAAGATGGTGTTTGGATCCACGGCCCAGTATGTCATTCTGGAGGCCCATTGTCCGGTGCTGACCGTAAAATAAACGGGAATCAGCAATGATACGGATCTTGAGGATGCTACGCATTGACTAACCATATACCAAGAAGGGAGTAGCTTTTATGAAAGACAGGTTTGATACGGATTATCAAGTCGGCCAGGACAATGTAAAAAATGGGGGATGGATGTGCATCCTGTTTTTTTATTGTGGCCTCGATCGTCGTCATTTTTATTGTGTTAACCTTGTGGAATCCGACAGGGGCAAAAGGCGTCTTTGACGGCTCTAAATCATGGACCATTGAAAATTTTGACTGGTTTTTCATGATTTCCGGCAATCTGTTCGTGCTTTACTGCCTGGCTCTGATCGTGTTGCCCCATGGTAAAATGCGTCTGGGGGGCCCGGATGCCAGGCCGGAATTCACCCGAATGTCATGGTTTGCCATGCTGTTTGCCGCCGGCATGGGCATCGGTCTGTGTTTCTGGAGTGTAGCCGAACCTGTGGCTTATTACACGGACTGGTGGGGAACACCCCTGAACACACCGCCCAATACGCCGGAAGCGGCCCGGGCTGCCATGGGCGCCACCCTGTTTCACTGGGGAATCCATCCCTGGGCCATTTATGCGGTCACGGCCCTCGCTTTAGGTTTCTGTGCTTTTAACAAAGGCCTGCCGTTGACCATCCGTTCCACGTTTTTCCCGCTTCTGGGCGAAAAAACCTGGGGTTGGCCCGGTCATATCGTGGACATTATTGCAGTCATCGCCACTATTTTCGGTCTGGCCACTTCTCTGGGGTTCGGGGCTCAGCAGGCAGCATCCGGGCTGCATTTTCTGTTCGGATTTGACAACACCTTGGGTCTGCAGCTGATCATCATTGCCGTGGTCACCGGGGTGGCACTGTTTTCCGTGTACAGAGGACTTCACGGCGGTGTCAAACTGCTGAGCAATATCAATATGATCCTGGCGGTCGTTCTGCTGCTGTTCGTGATTCTGGCGGGGGCGACCCTGCATTTTTTTGCAGGATTGTTCAAAAATACCTTTTCATATGCAGAATGGATCATTCCTTTGAGCAACTGGATCGACCGGCCGGATGAAAAATTTTACAAAGGCTGGACCGTATTCTACTGGGCCTGGTGGATATCCTGGGCACCCTTTGTGGGGATGTTTATTGCCCGGATTTCCAAAGGCCGGACCATCCGTGAATTTATGGCAGCCGTTCTGCTGGTACCCACAGTGGTCACCATCATCTGGATGACGGCATTCGGGGGCAATGCCCTGCATCAGATTCAGAACGGTATTGGTCAGCTGTCGGAAAAAGGCCTGGGTGAAGTGTCTTTGGCCATGTTCCAGATGCTGGAAAACCTTCCCTTGACCGGGATCACCTCGTTTCTGGGGATCTGCCTGGTGCTGATTTTCTTTGTCACCTCATCCGACTCTGGCTCCCTGGTGGTGGATTCCATCACGGCAGGCGGCAAAATGGATGCACCGCGGTTTCAGCGGATGTTCTGGGCCACCCTTCAGGGTCTGATCGCCGCCTGTCTGCTGGTGGGCGGGGGCTCCGATGCCCTGGGCGCCATCCAGGCGGTGGCAATCACCGTAGGCCTGCCCTTTACAATGATAATGATCGTCATGATGATCAGCCTATATTTAGGGCTGCAAGATGATTATCGGAAAATGAAATTCTGATGTGGAAAATCTGACAAATATATGCCCTGTGCTCATTCTTTTGTCTATTTGACAGAAACTGAGAAGTGAAGCATTGATCACCCCGCTTTTTGCCGGGCCGTGGCCATGGCCATCGAAGTCATGGAGTTTGTGGAGGTGGCCCGGCTGAGGGGAGAAGGCCTGTGGTGGATCATCCGGCATGAGATACTGCCCAATGCCATGCCGCCGTTGACAGCGGAATTCGGGCTCCGGTTCTGTTTTGTGTTTTTGTTCATTGCCTCGTTGAGCTTCCCGAGCTTGGGCATACAGCCGCCCCTGGCGGACTGGGGTGGGATGGTCCGTGAAAATGCCGGTGCCGGCAAATCCACTATTGGTCTGGCCGTCATGGGATATACCCGTCAGGGGTGCCGCCTGGCATCCGGCACCATCAACCTGAATGGGGTGGAGCTGATGGACGCATCGGAAGAAGACCTCCGTTTGGTCAGGGGTTCCAAAATTGCGTATGTGACCCAGAGTGCGGCTGCCTCCTTTCCCTGGATCCCGCCACCCTGCTGGCCAGTTTTCCCATCAATGTGACCAACCAGGTGAGCAACTGTCTGGTGGAAATCGGCCATGATTTTCAACCGATTCCTGAATTGGCGGAATCATGGGAAGCGTCTCCGGATGCCAAAAAATGGAGCTTTAACTCACATTCCACACCCC
>LQAE01000027.1_pt1 | contig 91957 bp, 90 predicted proteins | sample 1535771 | NCBI WGS metagenome assembly LQAE01 (sample SAMN04331582, study PRJNA305678) | bioreactor metagenome | isolation source: bioreactor_1 inoculated with Wadden Sea sediment 1st replicate of a... | place: Germany:Bremen
CATCGCTCAAATGGGGGGAGAAGAGGGGAAAAATTCAAAAAAATATCAAATTAATTCATGGCGGGCCGCCCATACCACTGCCTGGGTTCTATGGTTGACACCCAGTTTGTCAAAAATATGAACCACATGGCTCTTAACAGTATGCGGGCTGATATTGAGTTGCTCTGAAATCTCTTTGTTGGTGAGGCCGTCGCCTAACATGGACAATACTTGAAGTTCCCTTTTCGTAAGGGAGATTGGAAGGGATGGATTTGTAGTGCTGAACGGTCTGAATTCAGGGGAGGATGATTTTTTATCGGTTTTTTGAAATTTTCCGTGTCCATTGGACGTATCAACATTGATGGTGATTGAGGAAACCAGTGACCCATTGTTATCATAAACCGGATAGGTTGCCTGTTCCTTCAACGGCAAACCAATGTGCGGGCAGGCAGAAGGAGGGGTTCTTTGCCTGGAAACCATGGCCGAAAATGCCATGCAGGTTTTAAACCCGCACTTTCCACAATTGTTTTTGGGTAGCAGCTTCAGGATACTGGTGACGGGTATGGACTGAAATACTTTATATTTCGGAATGATTTCAGCTTTTTTTTTACAGACATCATTTAAAAATGTGATGATTTCAGCTTTTATTATTTCAGCATGTTCACGACTCTTCAATGGCGTGGCGATGCAGCGTTCAGGATAAACCACACAGTGTACCCCGTTCAATATAAATCGAATGAAAGCCGGTTTTTCATAAAGTTCCGCATCTCTGGCAACGGCATTGATGTAAGGGAAAAGAAAATCAAGGTCATTTTCAAAATAAAAAACTCCCATGACTGAAGCGTTTCGCCCTGATCCCGGTTTGGCCATAGGGCCGTCACAGCAGGTATGGGAAGAATGAAAATTTATTTTTTGCATCGTATCTCCATTCGCTCAATCCAAAAACAGACATGGTTAACCCATGGGGGGTCTCACTATGGTTACCCATTTCATTTTCAATATAATAACTATAATATAGGGTTACGTTTTACCCGGCAAGCCTTCGGAACCAAGAAAACCCCTAAAATACGTTACATATCAGGCATATCACGTTATGGTCAAGATTTTTTAGGGACATGGTCCTTTGCCGGTCAAACGGCTTGGTGACCTGCCGGTTTTACCGCCAGGCATCCCCGGCAAAGGCATTGTCCATCAGATGATTCGAGCTTTGATGCCATGGTGGGTTCCTTGCATTTGTCACACAATACAGATGGCTCGATACGTGCCTTTGGGGGCATGGAAATCGTGACTTCCCTGATGTCAAACAGGGTGTCAGGGGTTTGGTCCAGAATCTCCATGGATTTTGCTTCATGGCATTTTTTGAACTCCGTTTGCTCCTCTTGGGTAGCCTGTCCGCTTCTGATCTGATTAATCAGTTCCTGGTGACGGTTGTCCAGAGAGGACTCAGGAACATGCTTGCGGGAAATGCGGATGCCTTTTCCGGTCCGGCGGCTAATAAAGGTAAAGGCCATTTTGCCATAATCATGGTAGATAAAATTGCCTTTGCCGAATGTGCATCCGGTAATCACCTGGACCGCGTCTGAGCAGCAGGCATCGGTCTCCACGATGGCAACAATCTCTTCATCTTCGGCCCGCTGTTCCGTCAACCAGTCCAATCCGGCAATGGCGGCCTGATATCCGAATGAAAGGCCGGGGCAGAGATGGCCGTGAAAATCGAGGCATTTTTGAAATAATTGGGTTTGCATAATGGTTTGTGCAGACATGGGATCTCCTTATTTAATCAATCAAAGTTCAAATGTTTGTGACGATACATCACTTGTGGTTTCTTTTTTAAAAAACAAACGATACCGTCATCAAAGCCGTAAAAGGGGCGCCAACATAATAGCTGGTTCTTCCGGAGCGGCTGTCATCCATGGCATTGATGACAGATACATATTCCTTGTCAAACAGATTGGTCAGTTCGAGCGACAGTTTGAGTCCGTCGACAAAAGACAGGTTATTGAAGGAATAACCCATTTTCAGATCCGCCACCACATAATCATCGATCTTTTCGGTGTGCTCGGCATCTCCGTACCGGGTGCTTAAGTACCGCACCATGGGAATCACTTCAAGGTCTTTCCAGGTGTATATCAACCCGGTTTTGACTGTCCACTCAGGGGTATCCAGTACCTGTTTGTCCTTTGTTTTTCGGACAGCCCCCTGAAATATCAGGTCGTCATCGTATGTCAATGCCGTGTAGGAAGGGTTGAAAAACAGATTTAGGTGGTCATTGATCAAAAAATTGGACTCGATTTCGATCCCGTAGCCGGTGGCATCTCCAACGTTCTGGAAATAGCTTTGATTCACCCTTGGGTCGTAAACCGTGGTCAACAGATTTTGGTGCCTGGAATAAAACAGGGTAGGCACCACCTCGAACCGGTCAAACCGGAACCGGGCGCCTACTTCGAAGTTGTCCGAGATTTCCATGTCATAGCCGCTGAACATATCATTGAGCGTCACCCCGGCCGCCTGGAATGCGGCCCTGTTCTGGTTGTAGATGTTGACCAGCGGGACATAGGCATAAGGCCGGATCTGGTTGCGCCCGTAACTGGCATTCAATTCCAGGTTGTCGGTCAGCCGGTAGGCCGCACCCAGTGTCGGGAGAATCTCTTCATAGGTTTTTTCTTCCCGGAAAAGATCCGAAGCTGCTATCAGCGTATAGTCAGGTGCGGAGGCGACATATCCCTGGCTGGCAGGATCGGTGTAGTGAAAATATTTGAGGCCTGCCTGCCAGTCGAACTGTCCGATGCTGCCGGCCAGTTTCAGAAACGGACTGTGGACCATCCCTTTATCCTCACTTTTCATGTACATCCCGTATCCTTTGAACGCAAAGGTGACCGGGTCGTAGTTCCGCTGCCGGATGACCATGTCGGACACCTCAGCCCAGTATCCGAAAGAGGCCGTGCCCCATGAGAAGTGAGAATCCAGCCGGGTGATCATGCCGTACCTTTCGATGTCCCGCTGCCGTTTGATGACAATGCCGCCCTGGGAGCCGGATCCCTGAAGAATGTCGGTATCTTCATCCGTGTAGTAGGGCTTGAGCATAAACCGGAATGTATCCGAGAGCGTGACCGGCAGTTCAGCAAGGAAATCACGGTTGGTATAATCGCCCCGGTTGTACCGGTAATAGTTGATGTCTTCGCTCTTGTTTCCGGTCAGACCGGTGTTGTAGTCTTTGTCGTAGAAGCGGCTCAAGGACGTTACTTCACTGTAAGTCAAAGGCCGGTAAAGATCCTGTTTCAGGTCATTGGCGTTAAACCAGAATTTAATTTCATCCCCGGTGGGGAGAGGCTGGCGTACCATCAGGTTGGCATTTTTCCTTGGGCCTAAATCGCCGGGGCCTTTCCATTTTTCCGCATCAGTATGGGAAAGGGAAAGCGACAGACCGGTCCCGGTTCGGGGCAGGTTTCCGGAATCCAGCCGGATAAAGCTCCGGGCGTAATTGCTGGTGCCGATTCCCTGGTTCAACGATATACCGAATTCCTGTTCCGGCCATCTGGGTCTGAGTTCCACAGCCCCGCCCCGGGCTCCCACCCCGGTGCCCAGATCTGCCGGGACAGCCCCTTTATACACAGCTATACTGTCGAAGTTTTCCGTATCATAAATATATTCCCTGGGTCCCATGGGATTGCCCCCGTAGTTGGGGACCCCTGCCACGGTCATGGCACCCAGAAATCCGCGGATCCCCCGGACCCGGATATTTTTTTGCTCAGCCGCCAGCCCGTAAGGATCGATACTTTCCACCGTGACGCCGGGAAGAATGTTGATCGCCTCATAAACGCTCACTGCCGCCTTGCTTCCCTGTGCATCCAGACCATCCCGGGTGATTTCACTTCCCGTATAGACCGTTTCGTTGGTCTGTTTGGTGGGGGTCACCAGCTTTGTTCTTGTTACCACCACATCATCCAAAACCACTTTGTCGGTGCCGGATTCCCCGGCATAGGCGGAAAGAACCGCCATCACCAGACAAACCACCATGAACTGCAGTAAGAATTTCATTTTTCCATACCTCCCGCTATGATTCGCGCATGGGCGCGGTTATTGTCTCAAAGGAATTTTCCTGGTTTGCACCCAGGTTATTCGACGGTCAAGCCCATCTTTTGCAGAGGATCGGCTCCGGGGGCGGCCCAGTCCATGGGAGACACTTCATTCGGCAGGGCAACGGTCTTCAATACCTTGACAAAGGCTTCCGGTGTGCCGATCCTTTCCAGGTACCACAGGTCGGTGCACAATTTGTCGATGATGACATTCCCGGTTTTGGTGCAGGAGGTGTCCGCCCAGTCAAATCCCAGGATGATCCCTTCCCATTGTTTGGTCTGGTCATCCTGGCGGTAGACAATGGTGGCGGCGGTTTCAACCTCAGGGAGGCGGTTGGCCCGGTCTTCTTTGGAAGGATAGGTCACGGCATATTTTTTCTTGCCGGGGGTGGCGTTCAGAAGGATCATCAGGGCATCCTCCTTGCACCAGGGGTCTATCCCGTGAACGACATATCCGGATTTGCCCGGGGGAAAATGGGCCAGTACATAATCAGCCACAAAAATACCGGAAATCACCCCGGGGCAGTAATGGTCGTGAAATTCAAACGCCCGGATCACATGGGCCGGTGCCCCGGATGCCACGGCATTGGCAATGGTGATGACCCGGAAGGCATTGTCTCCGAATATCCGGCTGGCCATCCGGGTCTCAAAGGCTTTTGTATGCGCATAAAGATATTCGGCATCGATCCGTTCCACGGTCCGGATGCCGAAAATGTCAGGGGAGATGTCATCAGGAAACTGGTGGGGATCTGAGCCGCCTGGCCGCTTCATTTCCAGATAAGCACACCACCCGGATGCCTGATCATGGACCGCAACCCACAGAGGGTCCCAGGCAGCGGCATGGATCTCCACCAGGGTGTTTTTCCCCCGGCTGGCACCGGTGACCGCTGCCAGGCCGTCAAGAACTCCCTGGGTGGGCATGCCGAACATTTCAGAATATCCTGCATTGGTCAGAACGATGAGATGGTTCTTGTCCGGGGCGCTACCTGCGTTCTGGATCATCTCCAAAGACAAGTCCGCTGCAAACTGTCCCACCGTTTTCCATTGGGTGTAAACTGATCCGTAAGACGGTCCATCAGAGGCAGACTGTCCAAAACATACCCCGGATCCGGCGATAAGGGCAATGATCACCAAAAAAGCCATGATGCCGGTATGCCGGTTTTTTATATAGGTCATGTTTTCTTTCCTTTTCATTTTATATTTATTATTCAATTTGAATGACCCGTCAGGGGCCTGTCCGAAGTTTCCCTCCGGGCAGGCATCAAACCATTCTTTTGGGTTTTTACAGAGACAGAAAAGACAGGCTGTCCGTGAGGGTGCCGGCTGTTCGTGATTAACCCCGCACAGACACGCTGGTATAAGGAAAGAAAAAGCCGTTCTGACGATCAGCCATCGGCGGAAACCGGTTTTCATCCCGGAAGGTGGCACGCCTCTTTGACCAGACCCTGTGCTGCCTTCCTTTTTTTGTCACGTCATTTTCTGTGTCTGACAACATCCTGTTCAACAAAAAAGGCCAAGAATATCTGGACAGGCACGTTCTCCTGTCCGACCTTCTTGGCCTTGGGTTCAACAATGTAAAAATTTCTTGATTCAGCTGCCTGCAATTTCAATTGCAGAATTGAGGTCAATTTATGTAAAAAAAAATCCCCTGTCAAGGGCTAATTGGACATCAAGCCAGCATTGCCATGCCCGGGTTGTCCTTTCCGGATAGCCTTTCCGCCAGCACCATACCGATCATGGCCAGGCACTCCATGTCAAGGTAATGGGCGGCCTGTTTTTCAAACAGCAGGGAGCAGTCCGCCGGAAAATCCTCGTCCGCATCGTTGAAAACCAGGTAAATCCTTACCTTGGGAAGCGCTTCGAAGAGATAGGACAGATCACAGGAAATCCCGATGTCACAAGGGGTTCCTCCCAGGTGCTGGCACCCGGCTTCCAGCACGTCAAGCCGGCCGGGAAAAGCCCGGGAAACCGGTTTTCTGGCGGTGTTGTCAAATCCCTGCACATAAGGGGCCGCATCCCTGAAATCCCGGTATGTCACCAGCTGAAGGTCTTCATGAGGCTGGTCCGGACTCAGCAGCAAGTACTGACACAAAATGACACAAACGGAATGAGGGGGGCGGGAACCCCTGTGATCCGAGATGTCCCGGGGGGTGACTGTATAGGTTTCATTGAAAAAAGGGATGAAGACGGTCTGCCCGTCCACGCGGATTCCCAGCAGATACTGTTTTTCCGTCAGGTCCAGGCCGGCCACCCGGGCCAGATAGTCCTGGTATATTTCTTCAAAAACCGGTGCCTTGGTTGTCATGAACAGTGAAAGTCCTTTGTTTTATCAATATGGATAAAAATGATATTATTCTGGCAATTATCTACATGGTCTATTTTAAAAGGAAAGATCTTTAAATCATAGGAGATATTACCACAAGGTAATCGGCTATTTAATTGCCGGTTTAATATCATGTTGATGATCGGTTGACTATATCCGTGGTGTCAGTTTCCGTTTCGGAAAAAAGAATCCGGTGGTTCACCAGTTCCATTTTCTGGATCCGGGCGTGATGATGACCTGGTCTCCAAAAATGTTTCTGAGCATAAAGCCTCCTGCATCCAGGGGTTCGACGATGTCCACCGATTCCAGAACCAGGGTTTCTTTCCCATCTTTGATCAGATATGCGCTTGCTTCACACATGGTACAATACCTCCATAATTTTTGTTTCTGCAATGGCCATGGCCTGGTGAGGCAGGGGTTCTTTGTCGGAAAAATGCATCAGGTGCACATTTTCCCGGTGAAGGGGCAGCAGAATTTTGGGTGCCGGACTTTCCATGATGGCCCCGGCCATCCGGGGGGTGATCTCTCCCAGGCTGGCATTGGGCCAGGTAATGGATATGGGTCCGATGATGAGATCCGCAGTTTCAACGTTGCGTATCAGGGCGTTTTCTCCGGATGCACCGTTGTGGGCACCGGCCTTGAGCATGCCGGCAGTGGCAATGGCATTGGTTCCCAGCGCCACCAGTTTGAAACGGTTTTCATGGAACTGCCGGATATACTTGACGATGGCGGCACCGATCCCCCCGCCATGGCCGTCAATGATACAAATGGTTTTCTGGGGAGCTTCATTCATCTTCTGGTCTTCGCCGTTTGCTGTCATTCGGCCAGTTCTTGGTGAAGCGGACGTAAAATCGTTGACATGGTATTCCTCCTTCAGATGGTCAAGGATGCCTGCATCCTCCTCCAGGGTTTTCGGCTTCCGGGATCTAATGGTTTTTTCAGGTTATGTGCCGCGCTCACAGGCTGTACGTCGTTTAATAACAAAAAAGGCCAAGAATATCTGGACAGTCTGACGTCTTTGTCCGACCTTCTTGGCCCTGTTGTTAAAGGTAAAAAAACGGATTCTTGTGAATACAATTTCTATTGCATTATACATCAATTTAAGAAAAAAACAGATTTCTGTCAAGCCAAAACCCGTTCAATGTGAGTTGGGTGCATCGCCGGCATTTCCATCATCTGCAAACACGGCGGAAAAAGGCTCAAATCGGGCCATATCCCTGACAGTGCAAAAGTGCATGCCTTTTTTACCCCCGAGCATCATCAGGGGCTGCGCCTTTTCCGGATCCAGTTTTCCATCCGGGTCCAGCACACCATCATTGACTTCCATCCTGAGCACTTTGCCCACAACCAGCACATACTCCTTCTCCCGGTATTCCCGCACCCATTGGCACTCCATCCAGGCGTAGCACCCGGCAATTCCCGGCGGGAGGATCATGGTCGAAGCCTTGGCCTCCAGACCGGCCAAATCGAATTCATCCACTTCCGGCGAACAGTACCTGGCCGTAGGCATGATCTTGTCCGCTAAATCGATGCCGGGAAGATTGACCACAAATTCACGGTTTTCGACAATATTTACCAAAGTATCCCGGCGGAAGGCAGATGCCAGGCAGACAAGATCCAATGGACGTAGGATGGGCATAATGCAGGAATAAGGGGCAATGTTTCGAATTCCTGCATTGCTGATGGTCGATATCAAAGCGACCGGCAAAGGCATGAATGCAGAGCGCATAATTGGGTTGTAGAGCACATTTCCTCCTTGGGTCTACTTTTGGGAGCTTTATAGTTTTGTGTTTTTCAGGGCGGTAATCGTTTCAATCCCTGGCTTTTTTTACACAGAGTACGGCAACATAAAACAGCACGCCGCTGGTCAGAATCAGAACCGCCAGAGAACTGACCGACGGCTCAAGACCGAAGGCGGCCGACCGAATGGTTCCGGCGGCATGGGTGATGGGCAAAAGGGTGATGATGTTTTGTGCCCATACCGGCAGGCTTTCCAGGGGAAAAAACGTCCCGCCGAGAAAAGCCATGGGTGTGATCACAAAACTGGTGAGAAGGGCCTGGTCTGCGTGGGATCTGACCACCATGGCCAGGCCCACGGCCAGTGAAGCAAAGACAAAACTGTTCAGGAACACCCCCAGCCAGAACCAGACATTCAAAACCATGCCAACCCCGAACAGATAACCCAGAACCAGAATTACCAGAACGGATAAAACTGCCCGGGTCATCCCTGCCAGCACTTCGCCTGTAACATAAGACAAATCACTGACCGGTGCAGACTGGATTTCTTCAAAAATGTGCCAGTAAAATCGGGCGATGTTGATCTCGCTGGATATGGCAAATGCCTGGGTCATACTGCTCATGGCCACCAGTCCCGGCAAAAGGAATTCCATATAGCTCAGTCCGTTAACCGTTACGTGTTTTCCCATGGCATAGCCAAAGGCGATCAGATAAAGCAGGGGTGCCACCGACCAGGATGGCAAAAGCCTGACCCAATGGCGTTTCAAAATCAACAGCTCCCTGTAGTAGACAGCAAAGATGCCTTGTATCATATCACTTTTTTCCTGTCAGGGCCAAAAACGCGTCTTCCAGGTTCATCCGCCGCAGGGTGAATCCTTCCTGATGGCCGTCAATGAATGAGTGGGCCTGTTTCCGGTCCTTGAAGTAATGGGTTTTCATATCATCCTTTGTGAAGCAGTCCAGTGCCCAACCGCCCATACGGGTAATGAAGCCGGCTGGAGAGTCTGTCTCAACAATGCAACCGTTGTCGATGAATGCTACCCGGTCAGCCAGAAATTCTGCTTCTTCAATATAGTGGGTGGTCAGAAAAACGGTGGTGCCGTGCTGCTGGATCTTTTTGATCAATGCCCAGATCTTTCGGCGGATGCCGGCATCCAGCCCCACGGTGGGTTCATCCAGAAATAGAACGGCCGGCGAATGCATCAGGGCCCGGGCGATCATCAGGCGGCGCTTCAATCCACCGGACAGATGCTGGACCCGGGTCTTTTTACGTTCCGCCATTTCCACATAGGTGAGCAGTTCATCTATTTTACATGTTTGTTCGCCGGCCGGCATCCGGAAAAGCCGGCCGTGGATTTTCATGTTTTCCAGCACAGTCAGCTCCATGTCCAGGTTGATGGACTGTGTGACGAGGCCGCATACCCTTCGGCGCTCTATGCCGGGATCCTGTAAATCGATTCCATTGATGGAGGCCCGGCCCGAAGTGAGTCGGGTCAGGCCGGTCAGAATCCGGATCATTGTGGTTTTGCCGGCACCGTTGGGTCCCAGAAAGGCAAACAGCTCTCCTGCATCCACCTGCAAATTGACATCCTTCAGGACCTGGGTCCCTTTGTAAGACTTGTTGAGGTTCTCGACGCTGATCATGATGGATTGTCCTGTTGAAAGTTCATGTTCCGGACCGCAGCAATATCCTGGAACGGCTGCCACCTCATGCGGTGGGGCAGGTCCAGGGTCACCATGGGCGTGCCGGGCAGCCACAAGTATTGGACCATAGCATATACCAGTTGGCCGGTCAGCATTCCGGTCCTGAAAAATACGCATACGTCCATGGCGGTGAGCACTCGTTTAAAAAGTATATCTGAAGGTGATACCTGCCGAATAATTGAACTCCGGCAGGTACCGGTCAATATCGGTGAGGGACCGGTCATCGAAAATATTGAACAGATCCAGGTGAAATCCAATCATGTCCTTCCAGTCGATATTGATGCGGGCGATATGATACCAATAGTCACCCACGGTTGCGGTAACCGGCGGATTTCCCCAGCTGGAAGTGGTATAGTCTCCCCGGTAACGGGCCGACCAGGTGCCTGACAATTGCCAGTCTTCCGTCAGATTCCGGTACCCCCGCAACCCAACAGCGGCATTGTTGCGGGGATAGCCATTCAGAATGTCGTCTGTTTGCCCGTCCCGGGTTTCATTGTAGTTATAGTTGGCAAAAAGGGTGAGGTGTTTTTGCAGATCATAGGACAGTTCCACATCAACTCCCTGGATTTCCACTTCAGAGATATTTTCAGGATGCATGATCTGGCCCCCGGGGTTGAAAGGGTCCGGGTGCCGGACACTGGTGATGAAATTTTTTGCATCCGTGTAGTAGGGGGTGAGCCGGAAAAAAAGCTTATTGTCCATGGCCCGCTGCTCCAGTGACACCTGGTAGGTCCACATGGTTTCCGCCTCCAGATCCGGGTTGCCCTGATAGACAATGAAAGGAGCGATGGACCATGCCGGTGAAAAAAGTTCGTTGAGGTTCGGTGCGCGGAATCCTTTTCCGGCGGATAATTTGATATTTCCACCGGCTGCGTATTGCCAGTTCAATGCCACTTTGGGCGAGACCCCACTGCCGTAGCTGTCATAATTGTCAAACCGTGCCCCTAATACGAGTTCAAATTGGTTGTTAAAAAACCAGTCATACTGCCCATAAAAGGAAACAAGGGTGTCGTCATTTGAAGATTTTTTGCCGGAATGTCCCTGAACGGCCAGCAGGTTTCCGGTGGTGTCGTAAACTGATTTTTCACCGTCCGCATAGACAACTTCACTGCCCAGGGTCAGGATGTGGCGGTCACTGATAAAATAATTGCCGGAAATATCGGCGCGATAGCGATCCGCCTGGGTGTCGTTCACCGATGCCTTGTAGTTAAAGCTGGGAATTGGCGGTCCAAAGGGGGGAAAGGTGATGTTTTCCAGGGTTTCCCCATGGTATTTGTGGGAAGTTTGGAGCCAGTCGAGCCGGGCGCTGATATCCAGTTGTCCGGTAACCCTTGAGGCCAGTTGAAAATTGAGATAGGGATGTGAAATATCCTGATAATTCTCCATGCTCAGGTTTTGTGAAATGCCGAACCCGGTATCCGCGTCAATGATCCCGCCGGACAGGGAAAAATCGGTGGCATCACCAAAAGCGCCGGTCAGCTTGCCATGGAAGCGGTTGTGTTCATAATCCCGGTTGCGGTCATCTACTCCTTTGTCGTCATACAAATAATAATTGTCCACGGTCTTGTGATCGAAAAACAGGCCCAAAGACAGATTTTCCCAGACAATACCGACATCGGCGCCATAATCACGCCGGCCGAAACTGCCGGTCTGGCCCCAGGGGGAAATATGGGATTTGTCCCCCCCGTCTTTTGTGATGATGTTGATGATACCACCCCCGGCCGATGATCCGTACAACGCTGAAAACGGACCTCGGATTACTTCGATCCGGTCCACTGCCCGGACCGGTACCGTTGTCAGATAGGCATAATCGGTATACGGGGAATTGATTTTCTGCCCGTCCACAAGAATCAGGGTGGACCCGGGAAATCCGTTACCGTTGATGGTAAAGGCTGGGGAGTCACTACGCCGACCCCTTGGGGTTCATAGGGATAGACCCCGGGCAGGTCGGCCAAAAGGTCTCCCACGGTCCGGGCGGGTATGGTCTTGATCTCTTGAGCGGTCACAAGCGTTACCACAGCGGGAATGTTTTCTAGTTTCTTGGGGGATTTGGTGGCGGTCACCACAATGGGGTCAAGCTCGGACACTGCATTTTCGGCCCAGGCCATGCCAGCCCCCAGCCACAGGCAGAGGATCATGGTGATAAAAGATCTGTGCTTCATGTTCAACGCTCCTTTCAGGGTAAATGGTTGGGTAACGTCAGGTGATTCACATCAGTAATAATGTTCAGTCTATGGGCGGGTGTGAACCGCCGGGGTTCAGGTCGATGATGTCGTGTGCCAGTGCCCGGGCCACCCTTTCATCATGGGTGGCGGTCAGAACGGCTCCGCCGTTGATGAGATATTCATCCAACCGTTTGATAACCAGAGAGAGACTGTGATCATCCTGTCCCACGGATGGCTCATCCAGGAGCAGCAGTCTGGGCCTGCGGGCCAGGGCGGCGGCCAGGGTCACCCTCCTTTTCTGCCCGGTGGACAAACTGCGGGGGTGGCGGTTTTCCAGCCCGGCAAGGCCCATGGCCGCCATTTCCGATCTGGCGGCACCCCTGTCTGCGGCCCGGGCCGCAACTTCATCCTGCACCGTGGGCAGATACAGCTGATGGTCGGGGTGCTGGAAAATGAAGGCGGCCGGTTGCGCAAGAGTTGCCGGGGACGTATTTTTCGGGTTGTATCCGCAGGTGGAAATGCTGCCCTGATCCACCTTGATCAGGCCCATGGCCAGAGCCATCAGGGTGGTCTTTCCCGAGCCGTTGGGTCCCAGCAGGACCACGCTTTGGCGCTGCCTGACCTCAAAGGAAAGATCACGGAACAGGGGTGCCGCCTTTGGCCGGGAAAACCAGACCCGGTCGAAAATCAGTTCAGGTGTTTTCGGCGAAAGGTCTGTGATGCGGTGAAACCGGGTTCTGGCGGGAAAAGACCTGGCCAGTGTACCGTTTTCCAGAAACAGTTCCCGATGAGGGACCTGGTGGACAACATCCCGGCGGTGCTCGAACAGCACAATGGTCCTGCCCTTCCTGGACAGGTTTGAAACCAGTTCCATGAACTGCTGCTGGGTTGCCCGGTCCAGATAGGCCAGGGGTTCGTCCAGAAGCATTATTTTCTGCTCCAAAGCCAGCATGGCGGCCAGCATGACCCGTTGCTGCTCTCCGGCCGACAGGGTGGCCAGACGTCGGGAACGCAGCGGTGCCGCGCCCACCAGTTCAAGGGCCTGTGTCATCCGGCGGTCCATCTGTTCTTCGGGAATACAGAAATTTTCAAGGCCAAAGGCAATCTCTTCGGACACCTGTTCCGTAAACATCTGATGGGCGACATGTTGTAGCAGAAAACCCAGATCTTTGGCGGTTTCTCGAACCGCCTGCTGAAAAACCGGTTTCCGGTTCACCCGGACTTCGCCGGACAGCGTGCCAGCCGTCAGGTGGGGGATGGTTCCGCACAGGCAGAAACCCAGGGTGGATTTCCCGCATCCGGTGGGACCGGAAACCAGGACGATTTCTCCCGGGTCAATGGCAAAGTTCAGGTCGACAAGGGTTTGAACCGGCTGGTCCGGATATCTGAAATTCAGATCTCGTGACCGGATCATGGCGTTATGCTCCCCATTGCAGGAATGATGCCGATCCTGCCGCACCCATGGCCAGAAATCCGAAGATCACATCCCTGATTCCGGCCCGGGGAGGCTGGTGACAGGTCCGCCCGGCTGAAGGGGTGAATCCCCGCAGTTCCAGTGCCAGGGTGATACGGTCGGTATATTCGATGATGCAGAAGGCCAAGGGAACCAGAAATCCCCGGTAGAACCGGGTCGGCAGGTTTCCCCCGGTACGGCCCCGAAGCATCGCCGCCTGACGCATCTGCCGGGCCTCTTCAGCCATGAGCGGAAAAAACCGCCACACCAGTAAAAGGGCCATGACCACACCGGCGGGCAGGGGGGTCCGGGACAGCGCCCGGGTCATCTGCTGAGGGGCGGTGGTGGCGGCTAGAATAGGCATGGCAGTGAGAAACACCCCGAACCGCAAAGGATAGGTTGCCGCGTGAACAGAACTCTGGCTGGCCAGAAAATCCAGCACAAAGATCACGGTTAGAAACAGCGCGATCATTGTCCATTGTTTGGTGGTCAAGCGGATTCTGGCCATGCACAGCACAAGGACCATATAGCCCAACATCACCGCCAAGGCGCAAGGGTTTTCAATGCACAAAGCCAGGATGGAAAACAGGATACCCACCCCCATTTTGCTGAAAGGATGCAACCGGTGGATAACCGTGGCATTGACAGGGCCGTTGGCAAAAAACATTCAGCACTCCTCTATCTGCAGCCGGCCGGCCCGGGAAAGTTCTTTGGCCACTTTGAGACCGATCAGTGCACCGATAAGAGAGGTGGTGAAAATGGCAATTTCCGCCACAATGAATATCCAGGGAGCCAGTTCCTGATACCTTTCCGGAAGAAAGAAAAAAGACAGCACCATGGCTGCGGGAAACATGCCCATTTCATAGAGAATTGCCCCGCATACCGGTGCTAGTCTGCCATGATATCCCCGGAACAGGGTGGTGCACACGGTTTCCCCGAAAATGCCGCCGATCAGGACAAATGCGAACACCAGGGGGGAGACGGTCAGGCAGATCAGTGAATAGATGCCGGTGATGAGCAGCAGGGATCCCGGTTTTTTCAGCCGGATCAGCCCGATGACCAGAAAAAAAGATCCGAACAGGCCGTTAACGGCATTGGCCAGACCGGGTATGCGGAGCGGCAGGGTAAAGGGAATTACGATGCTGGCCACAACCAGCAGGGCCGCTGAAATCATGGCGGCAAATACATATTCACGGGTTGTCCATAAGGTTTTTTCATGTTTCGATCTCCTCTTCTATTCTGCCTTCAAGTTCAAGATACCGGTCCCTGAGCAGGTCTTTTTCATCGGGTTTCGCATGCCAGTATCCCCGTGCTTCAGCTTCCAGAAGCCGTTTGAGGATCTCTTCCATGGCAAAGCGGTTGTTGCGGATCATCTGTTCAAACCGCTCCTCATCCCGTACATACCGGTCGATCACCGCTGACCACACCCAGTTGTCCACCGCATGGGTGGTGGCGGCAAACCCGATGAGGTTTTCAACCCGGTCGGCGATTTTCTGGGCACCATGGTGTTCGTGTGCCATCAGGGCATCGATCCAGACGGGATTGAGCAGCCGGGTCCGGATACCCCGGTTTAAAGCGTCTTCCACCGTTTCAGTGCGCAGTATCTCTTTGGTGGTATCGGTGATCAGCATTTCCGGGGCCATGCCTTTCACCGATTCCACGGTTCTTGCAAGTCCCCCGAAAAATTCGTAATAGTGGTCCAGATCCATAATTTCATACTCATGACTGTCCCTGACCTGGCTGACCACATCCACGGCAGCCAGGCGGCGCCGGAAAATCTCCAGGTGCCTTTCTCCATGGATGTTGTCAGCGTAAAGATGGCTCATGGAACCGGTGAATAGCTCTGAAATTTCTTCTTCGGTTTTCCATGCACCGGTTTCAATGAGGCTGGTGGTCCGGGTACCGTATTCACCGGCCCTGGGACCGAATATCCGCCCGGTGCTGATGCGGTCCAGAAGGTGGCCCGCCACCTGTCCGGCCAGGGCGGTTTTCAAAGAAAGGGTGTTGCGGCGGACATGGTTTTTCTCCTCAGTTTCCGGAAGCTGGGAAACCAGCTGAAACGACCGGTTCAAAAGGTCCATGACATTGGGGTACATATCCCTGAAAAAACCGCAGATCTGGACCAGGCAATCGATGCGGGGCCGTCCCAGTTCAGGAAGCGGTATGGGTTCGATCTTTTTATGGTAGGGATTGGAATTGTGGACCACCCGGACCCCCAGGTAACCCAGAATCTGTCCCACAGTTTCTCCCCGGGTCTTGGTGGTTTCAAATCCCCACAAGATGACCGCTGTGGTGTCCGGGTATTCGTCATGCAGGGTCTTGTAATGGGACAAGGTGTTTTCCGCAATCTGCATGCCTCTTTTGCAGGCTTCTTCCGAGGGAACCAGGCGGGGATCGAACTGAAAGGAGTTTCTGCCGGTGGGCAGAATTTCCGGGTTTCTCAACGGATCTCCGCCCAGGGCCGGTTCAATATACCCGCCGGAAAGCCCATGAAAAAAATTGTCCCACTCAAGGTTTCCGCGAAGGTTACGGGCTGCGGCCACGGCATTTTTGATCGCTGTGCGGGCAGGCTCTTCTTCCGGCAGCACCCCGCTTTCCCAGGCAAGTGTCACCATTTCCGCCGCCTGTCTTTCGATTTGCTCCAGGGCCTGATGAGGGACAGGGTGAGTGTTTTTGGACCGGCCCGGGCAGACCAGGTCTTCATAATCCAGGCCCCGGGATTCGGCCAGGACTCGGTGCAAAGACGGACCGTCCTGCCGGTCATAGCGCAGAAAAAAAGTGGCAAAGGCGATGCAGTCTTTTTCAGCGATGTCCTCACCCAGTATATGCAGTCCTTTGGGGATGATGGACCGTTTCATCAGGGCGATCTCCTCCTGGACTGCCCCCAGACTGTCCGATGCCATGTGCAGTTCTGCTGCCCTGTCCAGCACCTGCTGTTCAAGCCTGCAGCCACGGGCCGGTTCCAAAGAAAATGCCTCCAGGCATTCGCTGATAAGCTGGTCCAGGTCATCGTAATCGTCATAGAGGCCGGCTACGGAAAAGGAGGGTGAGTTGTAATTGATGAGCACGCCGAGGCTGCGGCGTTTGGCGATGGTGGCTTCGGAGGCGTTGATCACATGGTAGAAATACAGATGGGGCACATCCCCTATGAGCGCTTCGGGGAAACAGTTCTGGCTCATCCCGGTTTCTTTTCCCTTCAGGAATTCCAGTGTTCCGTGGGTGCCTACATGCACGATACAGTCCGGCTGCCATACCGTTTCCAGCCAGCGGTAAAATGCCAGATACTGGTGGTGGGGCGGCAGGGTTTTGTCATGGCTGATCTTATCTGGATCGGCATGGATTCCCCGGGTCGGCTGCACCCCCAGCAGCACATTGCCGAACTCAACCGCTGGCAGGATGAACTGCTCCCTGCAGGTCATGATGGTGCCCGGAGGGAGACCCCATTCCCCGGTCACCTGGGATCCCGGGACGGTGGCTTCCAGAAGTGCGGCATATTCCGGTCCGGTCAACTGGCCGCCTTGATGCAGCGCGGTGTTTTCCCCACCCCAGTGGGGCATGTTGATCAGCCGGCGGTCCTGCAGATAATCATGCAGATCCTGATTCTGCGGCAGCCCGGTAACGGTATACCCCCGGGCGGCCATCTCCTTGAGCAATCTCTCCAAACTGGCAAAAGTGTCCAGGTAGGCGGCGGATCCCAGATTGTCCTCTCCCGGAGGATTGTTGAAAACAATAAATGCCACTTTTTTCTCAGCGGCGGGTTTGCTCCGCAGCGTCAGCCAGCGGCTGATCCGGCGGCAGGAACGGTCTATACGGTCAGGGATAGGTGCCACCTGTTTGATCTGGCCTTCCACGCCGGGAGATGTTTTTTCCCTGAGTCCTGCCGACGGGATGGGTTCGATCATACCGTCCAGTTCCGGTAAAATAATGGTTGTCAAAGTTTCAATGGGAGATAGTCCCTGGTCGCTTTCCTCCCATTTTTCAATTTCACGGCCGAACATGGGACAGGCCGTGAAAATGGGGGCATTGAGTTTTTTGAGCAGGCGGATGGTGTCTGGTTCAGTTGAATCGATGAAAGTGGCCATCTGAAACCATTGAAAATACACCACCGCATCCACCATTGGTTTGTTCTCTGAGAAAAAACAGGCCTGGATTGCCTGTAAATTGTATCCGGCAGTGGCAAACACCGGAATCAGGTTGAACCCTGTATGCTTGAGCTGCCGGGCAAATTCTCTGGCCGGTACCAGGCTCTGGGAAAAATGCATGCCGCCATAGAACAGAAGACCCACCACCGGTTTTCAGGATCAACAGGGACGGCGCTTCGATATGCAGCCAGATCGGAATAAGATTGACCCGACAATGGATCGAAAACACCGTAGTCCGGATAAACTCGGGGTGGGGGCGGTTTGGGAAGGTCGAACCCCAGATATTCCATGGCACCCAGAGTGAGCATGTTCTTGATGTTCTCCTCCCCGCCCTGATGCCAGTACCGCATCAGCCTGGCCCAGTTTCCGGCATGGCGCAGTTTGCCGAAAGGCAGGATCCTGCCGCCCTTTTCCACCAGATTCATCATGCGCTGGATGGATCTCATGTCAGGCCCCCGGGCCGTGCTGCTGTCGTTGTTTTTTTGGCGGTTTTTCCAGTATGGTTTTCATGGAAAAAGACCCCAGCCGGAGCAGGGACATGATTTCCGGGGTTCCCCCCAGCAGCAGTGCCACTGGCTGCCGTGTTCCGGGCAGGATCCGGGTGCAGACCCCACCGGCTTTGTCTCCGCCCCGGATATCCAGAAAAACCATGTCTGCGGATTCCAGACTTTGGGCCAATGAATCCACACTGACCGTCTCTTCATCGATATCATGGGTGGAAAAAATCCGGGCATTGAAAATTCGGCCGTGCTGCTGGTAGAATAGCTCCAGGCCGGTGACAAGGACGTCGGTCAGGGTGGATGTAATCACAAAGACTAATAGAGGTTTGGTATTATTCATGGGATAATATCGACTTTATTGATAATTTCGGTTGCATAGATATTGCGCAGGCGCAAGAAACACTGGATCAAAGGCAGGCATCACAAAGTGGACAAAGGTATCCTGAAACATATCACCATTCCTGATTGACCCTTTGTGACCATGCTGCTATAAGAAAAGAGAACACCTTGTTGCCGGTTAAAAAAATGGCAATCTGGTTTTCATCCCGGAAGGCAGCACGGCTCTTTGACCGGAACTTTGTGCTGCCTTCCTTCTATTTCTTATTTCATGGTACCCGTTTGCTCTTCTGCTTGAGATGCCGCCTCTGAATTCTTTTTTTGCTGTTATCCTTTCATTTGCATCAGTTTTCCAAAACCAGAAACCTTCCGAAAAAACAAAAAGGCCAAGAAAATGTGGGCAGGTAGGTTTTCCTGTCCGACCTTCTTGGCCTGGTTTCATAATTTGATTCAATACAACGGGTGCGGCTGTATGCAATTTCAATTGCATGATTGTGATCACTTTTATTATGGGAAAAAGTCAATTCTGTCAAGACTTGTTGTCGATTTGGCAAAAGCTGGTCTGATTTTTGAACATCCTTTTCGATTTTTTTCGGAAAAAACAGCAAATCTTAACCTTGAACATTCGGATTGAGATCCTGAATATTCAAGGTTAAATAAAGGTGTGGTTCACTCCATAGTCTGTCATGGACATGGATCGCCTCATGATTTGGATTGTCATTTTGCTGCCAGGTATTTATATCGAAAATTCGATGCATTGCTTCGAATTTTCAAGGAAATATGGAGATGATTGATCCTCCGGGATATGTGAAGCAGATCCGGTTTCAGTTAGAAGTCCATCCTGCGGTCGCTGAGCTGGGGGCACGCCAGTGCGGTAAAACGACCCTGGCAGAGATGTATGGATACAGACACGCCAGTCAGCCGGTAACGCGGTTCGACCTGGAAAATCGGGTGCCATTCCAGGAACAGTCGGAACAAATTCATCCACTCAGGTGGTTCTGACGATCCTCCCGCCTTTTTTGATCCGCTTGAGGTTCTTAATACTGATCATGAAGGACGGGCCTGTTGCCGGTTCATGTTCCGGACCGCGGCAATATCCGTGACAATATCCTGGAGCGGCTGCCGTCTCACCCGGTGGGGCAGGGCCATGGTGGCGGCGGTTTCAATGTCTTTTGATGATACTTTTTCCCTGCCTTCATAAGCGGCCAGGGTCTTGGCGGTTTTCAGAATGATGATATCCCCCCGGTGGCCGTCCACTCCCACATCCAGGCAGTAGGATGCAATCTCGTAGAGGTGGGCCCGGTCACAGGTCACTTCGGGATACAGCCGGGCTGCCCGCCGGATGTTTTCCGCCAGGGCCAGGGATTCGGACTCCCACTGCCGGATAAATGATTCCGGGTCCTGGTCAAAAGCGGCGCGCCTTTCCATGATGGTGACCCGGGAGTCCGGATTCATGATCCCCTGGATATTGACACACAGCCCGAAGCGGTCCAGCAGCTGGGGCCGCAGTTCCCCCTCTTCCGGGTTCATGGTCCCCACAAGGGTGAACCGTGCCGGATGGGAAAAGGAAACCCCTTCACGTTCGATGGTGTTCACCCCCATGGCCGCTGAATCCAGCAGTACATCCACCACATGGTCATCCAGGAGATTGACTTCGTCCACATAGAGGATTCCCCGGTGGGCAGCGGCAAGAATGCCCGGTTCCACCTGTTTTTCACCTTTCTTTAGGGCCTGTTCCAGATCCATGGTTCCCACCACCCGGTCTTCGGTGGCTCCGACGGGCAGTTCGACAACACGGATCTCTTCTATGACGATGTCGGGTCCCGGCCCTGGTCCCAGCACCAGGTCCTGGCACTCCATTCGGGTGCACCCCAGGCACACCTCGTGTTTTTCTTTGGGACCCCGCTGGAACGGGCAGTCCCTGACCTTGTCGATGGCCGGCAGAATCCGGGCCAGAGCCCGGACCGCCGTGGACTTGGCCGTGCCTTTCTCCCCCCGGATCAACACCCCGGAAAGGCCCGGGTTGATGATGTTGAGTATTAATGCCAGCTTCATCTCTTCCTGGCCTTCTATGGCCAGAAAGGGATAGATATGGTTTGTGCTCACAGTAAACCTCCTTTTGCGATATCAACGAGATGATTGACTTTCAGATCCTGTATTCGGAAATACCGGGCGTTCAGGTTTTCTGCCAGTTCCCGTGCCAGGCCGAAAGTGACGGCCCCCTGGCTTTCTGAATCCACCACGATAAATTGTATGCGTTTTTCTTCGGCCATTTTTTCAGCCAGGGCCATTGATTCTCTGACAGGGGGCTGGTTCCCCAGGGGCACGTTACCCCGGCCGTCGGTGACGATGATGGCCATGGGCCTTGCTTCCGGTTCTTTGAGCAGATGGATTTTCATCAGCTCATACCCCTTGACAAGCCCGGCCGACAGTGGGGTTCTACCACCCACCGGCATCTCTGCCAGCAGTTTTCCCGCCAGTTCCACTGAAATGGTGGGGGGCAGGTTCACCCATGCCTCCTGCTGCCGGAAGGTCACCATGGCCACCTTGTCCCGTTTCTGGTAGGCATCCAGCAAGAGAGACATAATGGCTCCCTTGGAAGCACTCATTCGGCCCCTGGCACCCATGGAGGCGCTGGCATCCACCACGAACAGCAGAAAATTGCCGATGCGTTTTTCCCGGATTTTTTGCGAATATCCCTGTCCTCGAGAACCACGGCCAGCCCGGATGCATTCCTTCGTTGAATCTGATAGGGCGCCGCCGCCCGCAGGGTGGCGTCAAAGGCAATATCTGCACTGCCCCGGGGCAGGGTGCTTCTGACATACCGCCCCTGTTTGGCGGCTGTCCTGGACCGGGAGCGTTTGCCAGATCCCCGTCGAAGCATCCGGTCTTTGGGTGCGGTGAATGGCTTGACCCGGAAGGTCTCTCCGATCTCGAAGATTTTTTCCAGGATCTCGTTTCTTGCCGAATCGTCACCTCTGTTTTCAGGTTCCGGCGTACCCGTTTCTTCTGGCTCTCTGGCCTGCTCCTCAGGGGGCATCCCTTCAGGCGGGCGGTTATCTTCCGTAGTCTCAGGTTCCTTGTCCGGGCCGTTTTCCGATGGCGGCAGGTTTGGCGGCTCCGGTTCGGCCTGGGGGGTGTTTTTTCATTGCTTTCCCGGTTATGGTCATGGCCCGTTTCCGGCGGAGGTGGCATCGGATCCCGTTTCCGGTGAATCAGGGCAAAAGGTGCCACCTGTGTCACCTCATCCATGCCCACCCGGGTATTGCCATGGAATGCAGCCAGGGCAGCCGCCGCCTGTTCAATAACCAGATCAGCCCGGTGCCCTGCCACGTGACTGCTGCTGCACAGATCTGTGACAAAGGCCCGCAGGTCGCCGGGAAACACCACCTGACCCAGCAGTTTTTTTCCCTGGATGATGTGGTCGGAAAGGGTTTTGGCATCGCTCTGATATTGTTTTGAAAACCCCTCCGGGTCGGCATCATAGGCTTCTTTTTTTCCATGAGCAGTATCCGTTTTTCAATGTCATGGATGGACGATACTTCCACGCATAGCCCGAATCGGTCCAGCAGCTGGGGCCGCAGTTCTCCCTCTTCCGGGTTCATGGTTCCCACCAGGATGAATTGTGCTTCATGGCAGAAGGAGGTTCCTTCTCTTTCAATCCGGTTGGTCCCGGATGCGGCCGCATCCAGGATGATATCCACGATATGGTCATCCAGGAGATTGACCTCGTCCACATATAAGAAGCCTTTGTGTGCCCGGGCCAGCAGTCCCTGCTGCATGGCTCTGGCACCGGTCCGGACCGCCAGGCTGAAATCGATGCCTCCCGCCACCCGGTCTTCGGTGGTATTCAGGGGCAGGGTCACCATGGGTGTGCCGGGCAGCAGATCCGCCAGGGCCCGGACCGTGGTGGATTTGGCGGTTCCCTTTTCTCCCCGGATCAGGACCCCGCCGATACGGGGATTGACCGCGTTGAGGATCAGGGCGGTTTTGAGCGGTTCTTGTCCGATGATGGCCGGGAACGGAAATACGTCATGTTTCATAGAAATAATATATACCTTCAGGTCAAATACTCTTTAATATCAAAACGCAATCCCTTGCGCCATTCGTCCACTTCTTTGCTTGTCATGATATCGACATTTCCGCCCTGGAAATCTCCAAAAACATCCCCGATTTTTTCCTCGATCCAGCCTTCAATTTCCAGGTACTGTTCTTTCAAATCCTCCAATACCAGGGGGTCTGCTTTCCACAAACCCCGCTGCTCAGCTTCCAGGAATCTGCGGGCCAGTTCCTCCAGGGCCCATGGATTGTTTTCTTTATAAAACTCAAGCATCTGTGGATCGAGTAGGTGTTTTTTGGTCACCTCGTCGAAAACCCAGTCATCTACCACATCGGAAGTAGCGTCCCAGCCGTATACGGATGAGGCTTTATGAACCATATCCTGGGCACCTTTGAAACCGTGTTTTTTCATACCCTCGATCCACTGTGGATTGAGCAACTTTGCCCTCACCACCCGTTCAATCTCTTCTCTAAGTTCGCGTACCTTGGGATTGGCAGGGTCTTTGGTGTCTCCCCAGAGCACCTTGGGTGTCATATCCGAAAGTGCTCTGACCGCCGCAGTCATACCCCCTTGAAAATCGTTGTAACAACACCCCAGAGGGTCGGTTTCATCGGTTTCCATTTTATGAAAAACAGTTTTGATCTGTTTTAGATTGTGGGCAAATTCACCATGTGACTCCTGACCAAATATGTCTTTACCATAGGCGTACCCGCCGTGCTCAATAAAGGTTTCACCCAAATCTCTGACCGTTTCCCAGGCACTGGCCGCAATCATGAGTTTAACCCCGTTACCATAGGCCCCTGGCTTTGCTGCAAAAATTCTGAAGGTGGAAGCACGATTCAGTACTTCTTCGTTAAGATTCGAATGGGCATTTCTTTTCATTTTTTTGTATTCATGCACATTCTTGACAATAAAGTTGTCCGTATCGTTTTCCTCTAATGCGGCAATCATGACGACCGCGTTGTCCAGAAGTTCAACCAGGTTTGGCAGCGTGTCTCTGAATATTTCACTGGTCCTGACCGTGACATCGATACGCGGCCGTTTCAGCTCATGAAGCGGAATCGGCTCAACCCCTGTTACCATGCCGCTTTCATTCCAGACAGGCCGCGCACCCATCAGGTGCAGCATCTGAGCCAGTTGTTCTCCGTCCGCACGATATGCATCCAGACTCCAGAGAACCATCCCAATTTTTTCAGGATACGCGTTTTCTTCGGCCAGGGACTTATTCAGTATTTCATCCGCCAGTCTGACCCCGATTTTGTAGGCGGTTTTTGTAGGAATTTTCCTTGGATCGATGCTGTATATGTTTCTACCGGTGGGAAGAATATCGGTTTTACCCCTGGTCAGAGCCCCTCCCGGACCCGGACTGATATATTGCTTATCCATGGCTTTGGCGATTTGGAGAATTTCCCGGGACGTCTTTAACAGATCCGGATACAGTTTGTCTTTTATCCATGTTAAAAGGGTCCGCAGTTTGATCATTTTGGGATGTTGCCAATCCAGTCCGTTGAATTGTGCAGAAACCATTTTTTTATGAATATGATTGCTCATCAACAGATCGGATACCATTGCAAAAGCTTTTGATTCGCATTGATCCAGAATGGAGGTATTTTTTGATTGGGTGACGATTTCATCATAATCCTGCCCCATCGCTTCAAGAATGCATCTTCTGATGGATGGCACACTTCCGTCGTACTTCAGGATTGACAGGATCATCCGGGTCATTTTTTCGACATGCCCGGTTTCACTGAGGATGTGAAGCCCGTCATTGATATTTGAATCCCTCAGTAAAAACAGTTTTTCATGGATTTTTTCAATGAGTTCACCATCGGTCAACAACGTTGCGTTGCTGTTCCCTGAAGGGGAGAAAAGATTCAATTTTTCAGACATGTTTCGTATGTCGTTGGATAGAAGATTTTTTCGTCCCTCTTCATTCAACATGGCTGCATTGGCATACTGGGACAGCAGATCGTCCAGTTCGTCCAGCTCGTCGTAAAGATGGGCGGACTGCATGCAGGGAATCATATGGTCGGTTATCACGGCATATGCCCGGCGTTTTGCGAGGATGGCCTCATTGGGATTTTTGCTTGTATAAATATATATATGGGGAATATCTCCCGTGATGATCTCAGGGAAACAGTCGGAACTCATACCACATGCTTTGCCCGGTAAAAATTCGATATACCCGTGAGTCCCGGTGGATATAATGAGATCGGAATGTTCCTGTATCCATTTGAATGCAGCATAACACTGGTGTGTCGGAGGGACTTCAGGGTCATGGAGGATTCGGCATACCTGGCCGTCACACCGGGAACCATAGCAGCCGCGTTTGGGTTCCGCGACGATTTGAATGTTTCCGAAAGAAAGGCCCGTTACAACCATGTCGGTCCCGTAAACCATGCTTTTTCCGGGGGGAGCGCCCCAGTTGTCCAACATTTTTTTCTGGTTTGCTTCTGACAATTGGCTGAAATATTTTTCATAGGTTTCAGGGCCGATGAATGCGGCAGCACCTCCCTTATCAACGATCTCTTCCACCGTTGTCCATCTGAATTCGTTAATGGCTTTTCTGGTTAAAAATTCATCGACAAGCGCTTTCCCGTCATCGGGTAAATTCTCGATACAGTAACCTTGTCCGGCCAGATACGTCATCAGCCTGGCGACACTCTCGAAGGTATCCAGCCCGTTGGCACCCCCTAAAGAAGCCTCGGTTCCATGGCAGGGATTGTTGTGGAGCAGGATCGTCACTCTCCGGTTCTCCCTGGGCAGGCTCTTCAATCTTAGCCAGTTGAGAATCCGCCGGACAAAGAACGTTATCCGGTTTTCAATGGGAAAGGATGGGCCATATAACTCCTTGCTGGTCCTGTCTTTGGCAAACAACACCACAGGTTCGATGGTACCGTTGAATTCCGGTTGAGCCACCGAGTAAACCTGGTTCATGGCCGTCAACCCCTGCAGGCTTTTTCGCCATTCCTCCTCACTTCTTCCGCTGGAGGTTACCGCCTGAAAAATGGGAACGTCAATCAGATCAAGAACGGTCCGGGAGGTGTCTGCCATCATATCGGTTTGAAACAGAAACGAAGACACGCAATTGATGATAGCATCACAATCTTTCAATTGTTTGATATCGACATTATACCCCGGACAATCCGTTGATGCATGCTCTTTCTGCTGGGAAAACACGGGCACGGGAATGATCCGGTTTTTTTCAAGTTCTCGGATCAGAGCGTCAATGCCGCAAAGATTGTTTTTGAAAACCTGGCTGCGTGAAAAAAGATCCCGACATGATGGCGGGTTTTTGCATCTGGTGTTTTCGACCTGGTTTTTGTATACCAGTTCCTGTATTCTAATATATTGGTAAAAATCTGGGGACTGTCGGGGTGGTAACATCCGGTATAATTCAAATGATGGGTCATTGCCTTATACTCCTTTGTATATTAACAGGACTATGAGAAAGATGAAACGGGACAGCATGGCCAGAGCCGTTGAAGTCAGGACGATTTTAATGCCCAGTTTCGGCCCGAATATGGCGACACTGTGCGACAGACTGCCCCGAAGTGTGTAAATCGGGATCAGCAGCAGGCTTCCGACGATGATGGTCAGCACGGCATCGATTTCGGAAATGGTATTGCTTGTTATCAGTGTCCCTGCTGCCGATACTCCGGCAATGGAGCTGAAAACGAATATCGAGACAGGCACAACCAAAACCATAGGCAGTGAAAGCAGTTGGTTTGTGGGTGCCACCAGTTTTTCAAAAATAACCAGCATGCCGGAATTACAGGCAAAGAGTATGATAAAAGTTACAGATACATACACGGATATCATTTCCAGAAATGACGATATCTGGCTTGACAGGGCAATAGATATTTGAGGGTCATGATTTGTTGATTGGGTTGAACAGGTCGCTGGGCTGTTCTTTTTGTTTTTGAAACGTAGGTAGAAAAAAATGCAAAAGTCTTTCAAGACGGCGGTGAAGCTGAAGAATATACAATAGATCAACCCCGCCTTCAGGCCCAGTATGGGGATGAACACAGGGATCTGATAAGTGAATATCTCTTTCACGTTCAGAGATACCCTGTTGAGCAGTGCTCCCATATAGGTGTCCTGCTCGTCGATGATATTGTTTTTATGAAATTCGGAAAACATCATATTCGAACTCAAAACAGAACCGAATGCTATGACGGACGTGGCCGAAGCTGCTTCAGGCAAATGCAGAAAAGACATGGCCGGCCTGCTTAGTTTGTACAGATATGTAAAAAATCCCAACTTCTTTATGATGAGATAAGTCAATATCATGGAACAGAACATGATATTGACGGTCTTTGGGACGAATTTCATCATTTCGTTGGACGTTGATAGTACAATTTTCATATCCCGGATGACTCCTTAATTTTTCAGAAAGTCTGTGGCCGGGGAAATGGGGGTACATCGTAACGGCTGAATCTGAAGATATCCGTTTTCCTGGCGGACAGCCGCGTCAACACCGTATACTTCAGAAATGTTTTCAGGAGTGATGACAGCGGATGGTTTTCCTGAGCAGAAGATTTTTCCCTGGTGAAGCATCATGATCGTGTCTGAAAATCGCGCGGCCAGGTTTAAATCGTGCATGGCCATCATAACCCCCAGCCCCTTGTTTTTTGCCAGTCCTGAGATGGTTTCCAGGATTTCCAGCTGGTGCCGAAGATCCAAGCTGCTGGTAGGTTCGTCCAGGATCAGGTAGGGCGTATCCTGGGCCAGTGCCCGGGCCAGCAACACTTTTTGGGCCTGCCCGCCGCTCAACCGTGCCATGTCGCGCATGGCCAGGTCCGTCAGATTCATTTCTTCGATGATCTCGGCGGTACGATCGAGATCTTTGTTCGAAGGGTGCCATGAAATATGAGGGCGCCGTCCCGCAAGTATGGTTTCAAAGACATTTGCCGGAAACCTGACAGGTATGCTCTGCGGCACATACCCTATGTATGTCGCCAGTTGTTTGTGTGTCATCCGGCGGGCATGACGGCTTTCGATCAGTACTGTTCCGCGTTTGGCCTTGAGAATGCCGGTGATGCATTTGAGAAATGTGGTCTTGCCCGTGCCATTGGGACCTACAATACTCAAAATCCGGGATCTCTCCACTTTGACGGAGATATTTTGAAAAATTGTTGCGGCATTATAGTCAAAAGAAAGATCAACTACTTCCAGCATTACCAGTACTCCCGTGAACGTTTCATCAACAGATAGAAAAAGAAAGGAACGCCGATAAAAGAGGTAACGATGCCGACCGGTATGACCTGCGGAGCCCAGAGAGTCCTGCCGAGCATATCCGCGACAACTACCAGCAAAGCACCGACAATACCGGAGGCTGGAAGGAGAAAACGGTGGTCATTACCGATAATCATGCGTGTCATATGTGGTGCTACCAGGCCGACAAAACCGATGACCCCGGTGAAGCAGATCCCGCCGGCAGTGGCCAGCGATGCCACCGCCACCCCCCACATTCTCAATCTTTCCACATTGACACCAAGGGTCTGGGCGGATTCGTCCCCGATTGAAAGAAGATTGAGGTCCCAGGATTGCCAAAAAAGGATCGGAAAAGGGAGTAGAATCATTGCCGAGGCCAGGCCAATCTCCGGCCAGCCCGCTTTGGAAAGGCTGCCAAAAAACCAGAAAACAATATTATACACCTGCTGCATGGTGCCCATGTATTGAAACAGTGAGGTAAGAGAGGAAAACATGAACATCTGAGCAATACCCGTTAATATCATGGTTTCCGAGGATGCGTGTTTGATTTTTGCTATGGTGATAATGAAAGCGGCGGAAAGCAATGCAAACACAAAGGCCCCTGCCGCCACGTATTGGGGCTGAAGCCCGTTGTCGTAAATAACAATTGCGCAGACCGCCCCGAAGCCTGCTGCGGACCCGATCCCCAGGGTAAAAGGAGAGGCGAGCGGATTGCGCAGGATTGCCTGAAAAACCGTGCCTGAAAGTCCCATTCCAAACCCCACCAGCGCTGCCATTACAACCCGGGGTACCCGCAGCATCCAGACAATATCGTGTTCTCGGCCGGTGTCGTGGAACAAAGAAAATACCACTTGAGACACATTCATTCCCGAAGCACCAATGCAGACACCGGAAAACAAGGCTGTCAACAGAAGGAGACACGCTAAAACAAGAAAGACAGCTTTACGCCCGATATAGGCTTCATACCGGCGGGAAAGGGTCTCGGTGTTTTTGTTCATTTCTTGCCTTCATGGGGATCATCGGAAACAAAGTGGCCCTGGTAGGGGATATTTTGAAACTGTTCCAGATACTCTTTGTGCATGGTTTCGGGATCAATCTGCTTAAAAAGATCGGGATGCAGCCACCTGGACATATATGCAACACCAATGATTGCCCTGGGACCCGTGCTGATAGCTCCGTCCATGACATGAACCCTTCCCGATGCCACGGCCGAAATGTGTTGCCAGGTATTCCGTTCCCGGGCAGCATCTCTCAGTTGATTGAAGAAATCAGCATTGTTCAGGTCATACCCGTTTACGGAAGATACCGCTTTGACGATCACATCGGGATTTTTATGGACAACCCATTCCGGGGTCACATGAGGATAAGGGATGGATGAGTCGGCGGCGGTATTATTCCCGCCTGCCAACACACACATTTCATGGCTGCCCGTGTCATTGCCGACGGTCTGATAATCTGTGTATCCTTCAAGATATACTCTTGGCTGTGTTGGTGCCTTTTGGAGCAGCCCTTGGATGGTTTCTCTTTTTTCTGTGTGCCAGTCACAAAAGCGAGCCGATTCATTTGTTCGATCCAGCAGCTGTCCCAGCACCTTCACTTCCCTTTCCAGCGTATCAATTTTGTAAAAATCCAGACGTATCAAACTGATTCCGAACGCTTTGAGCCTGTCTTCCAGAAACCGGCCGGGATTGTATCCATAGGCGATCACCAGATCCGGTTCAAGATTGACAATGTGTTCCACGTCCAGTTCATTCCATCTGCCCACTTTAGGCAGGTGGGTCAGATTTTTCCAGAAGGAAGGCATGCGGATGATATCTGAATAGACTCCCACCACCAGGTTGTCGGCCTTTAATATCCGAAGAGCCTCAAGGCAATCCGAGTTCAGGGCGACGACTTTTTTGATAGGCAATGAGATTTCAACAAACGACCCCAAAGAGTCCAAGACGGTCATGGATGATTTGGTGACAGCCTTTGCTTCCGTAGCAAAGAAGGCAAAGACCGCCACCCAGCCGATACCGATAAACATCAGTCGTTTTTGCAGCATCATATCAGAATTTCAAACCGAGTTCGGCAAAAACCGTGCGGCCGTCGTATTTATAGTATTGGTAATAGTCTTCATCCAGAATATTTTTCATGGAAAGGGACAATTCCATCCAGTTCAAGGGTGTCAGGGTGACTTTGGCATCCAATAGAAACGCCGGTTCATAGGTCCCATAGACCCCTTCTTCTGTATCCGCGTTTTCGGAATTACTGTAAATTTTGCTGTAATACCGTCCCACCAAGCTGCCTTTGAACCATTTATGCTGGGTGTCTAAACCGAGGTTCCACGCAGTTTCAGGAATCCCAGTCACATTTTTACCCTCACTATCAGGATCTGTGAGATTTTTTCTGATCTCTGCATCCGTATAGGTGAAGTTACCCCAGAGCGACAACCAGTCCGTGATCTTTTGTGATGCTTCCAACTCCAGTCCGTAGGCCCTTGCTTCTCCCACATTGATCCGGGTTCGGGTACCCGGACCCATCTGAAAATAGATCAAATCTTCAATGTCGTTTCGGAAACCGGTCACGGATAGCCGGGTTTTTCTTTCAAACAAGTACTGGGCATACCCCAACTCATAAGTCCACACCGTTTCAGGCTCCAAGTTCGGATTGCTCCGGACGGCTGTCGAGCCGGACTGCCAGCTCCGATAGAGTTCATACAGGGTCGGAGGCCGGAAAGCATGTCCCGCGGAAGCCCTGAAAGTGGTATCTTCACCGATAGGTTTCCATACCGCAGCGATTTTGGGGCTCAACTCCGATTCTGTGTTGTTTTCATATTTCTGCTCCCCACCAGGCACACCTGAAGCGCCGTTATAGACCTTCCAGGAATCAAAACGAAGTCCCAGATAAATGGTCAGAGGATCCATTATCTGCCATTCATCCTGTGCAAACACAGCCCAGGTTTTGGAATCTCCGCCAGAGTAAAATGTACTGGGACCCGCACCGGAATAACTTCGATAAAATGGTATGTCATAATCATCAGTATCTGATGAATCCTTTCGATAGGATGAACCCATGGTCAGCAAATGGGAATCGCCCATGGGGATATCTCCACTCAATTCGGCAAACCAGCTTTCATTTTCTGTTATTTTCATGGTACCGGTCGAGTTGCTGTAATCAGCGGATCCGTTGCCAGCTTCGAGGGTGTAGCGGTCATCCACCTGAATCGTCCCCAGCTGACCTTTGATTTGCAGGGGGCCGAATATCTCTTGAAAAATAAGGGAGTAAGTGTCGGTTTCATTTTTGCCGATTCCGGTATAACTGATAAAATCATTGGGCTGAAACCGTGCACGTTGTCCAGTCCCTGAAATGGCATAGGTCGTACTGTCGCCGAAAGTACCCATATATGGGCTGGGTGGACCGTAATCATATTCATGCCGCCCTGAAACCGCCGTAAAAGAGAGGTATCCGGTGTCTGAAAAATCAAAGCTCAACTTTCCGTCAACAGCATGACGTTGGGCACCGTTTTCTCCCTTGTCTCCCACAACCCATCGTGTCGGATTTCCTGAACTGTCGTTCATGGGGTAACCACCGGACACGGTCCCATTTCCCGTAGATATCGAGCGAACCACCGGCGTGGTCTCATATCCATCCGTGCCTTCTTTTTCATACCCCAACCGGAAGCTCAACCTGTCAAGAATTTTGTTGCCGAAAGCGAATCGATAGCGATAAGCATCATGGGTGCCGTACCCTCCTGTTGCCTCAAGTTCCAGTTTTTCCGGTGTTTTCGTAATGATATTGATGACTCCGCCCATGGCGTTTCCGCCATAAAGGGCCGATGCAGCCCCCCGGACCACCTCGATCCGCTCGATGTTTCCCACCGATAGAGCCCCCCATTCAATCCCGCCTCCATAGGCATCGTTGAGCGGCAGACCGTCCAGTAAAACCAGGGTGTATTGATTCCCGTTAAAGCCTCTCATTCGTAATGAGGGAGTAGACTCCATCAGCCCTTTTGCCCTTTTGATATATACTCCCGACAAACTGTTGAGCGCATCGTCCACAGTTTGAATGTTTTGTTTTTTCAGGTCATTTTGAGAGATGACCGTCACGTTGCCCGGTACATCTTCAATCTTTTTTTCGGTTTTGGTGGCTGTAACGATTATTTCATCTATTTTGACAGTATTGTGTGTCAGTTCTCCTTGTGCTTCGGTTGTTTGAGACAACCCAACACTAAAAATTGCGACAAACAAAATCAGCCAGGTTCTTTTTTTTTATTATCAATTCCCTTATCCTTTCTTTTTCGGATAATGCGTTCCACTGACATTGATATCGGATTGATTTATTGATCCCCGTATAAATACTGTTCTCGTTGTTTTTGATGCTGCGTTCAGTTTGCCTGTGATTCCATTTTAGTCCTTCAAAAACTTTAAAAAACAAAAAGGCCAAGAACATCTGGACAGGCAAATTTTCCTGTCAGACCTTCTTGGCCTTGGATTCAGCAATTCAATATTTTTCCGGTTCAACTGCCTGCAATTTCAATTGCAGAATTGGAATCAATCTATTTTAAAAAAAATATCCTGTCAAGGGCCAATGTTTCGTATTTGAAGGATTATCACCGGGATTCATCTATTGATGATTATGGTCATGGGGATCTTTTTCGTGATTCTCATGCGGGTGATCATGAGGTCCGTGGTTGTCACCATGTTTATGTTCGTGATCCTTTGATTTTACATCATGGCTGTGCGGGTGACTGTGCTCATGAATATGCTCATGTGAATGCACATGCTCGTGTTCATGGTTGTGTGTTTTGTCTTCATGTGTATGTGGATGCTTGTGCGAATGGGTGTGTTCATGTTGGTGTTCATGCTTGTGTTGATGGTTGTCTTTCATGATGGCCTCCTTCTTATGTAAAAATATTGAAATCCAACTCCCTGGGAGCTGCTTCAGATCAACGTATATGATTGAAATTGTATTGGGTTATTTAATTGTAATCAAGGGGTGATTCACAGTTATGCCTGCATGGCAATGTCCAGGTTGGCTTTTCCGGTGAGCCGTTATGCTCCCACAGTTGTGGGGAAGTGGTTGACAGGCAGGATAATCAAGTATAAAGAAAATGTTTGAATTTGCAAGTGGTTCCATGGATTCGTCCTGGAACCAGAACAAGGGAAAACAGTGAAAATCTGTTGCGGTCCCGCCGCCGTGAATGGTGACCCGATCTGCTGAATGCCACTGTGATATCATGGGAAGGCGCAGAGAGGGGATGACCCTGAGCCGGAAGACCTGCTTGCAAAGGTTTGGTTCTGCACAGCGCGGTACTGTGCAGAGACATGACAGAGATTTTGAAAACGGAAGATCTCGGGGACTGGCCCTGAGATCTTTTTTTTGACCATTACCGCAAAACACAGGAGAGATAGATGAAGAGGATCATGCTGAAATGGATCGGTATGGTGAGCATGCTGCTGTTCTCTGCAACGGGTTTTGCACAGAAAACTCAGACTGGAACGCCATATATGATGGACACCGTGGTCGTGACGGCCAAAAGAACCGAGGTCCCATTGAGGGATGTCAGTCAGAACATCACCGTTTTCACGGAAAAGGACATTGAGCGATACGGGGCGGTTTCAGTGACGGACCTGCTGAAAAAAGCCGGGATCCAGGTGTATCATGACGGGGGTGCCGGTTATGGCAACGAGGGCGTTGTCATCCGGGGCGGCCGCAGTTCCATGCACGGGTTTGACATTGCCGGGGATATCCTGGTGCTGGTGGACGGCCACCGCACCGGTTCCGATTTTTGGGAAATATCGGTCTGGAAAATACAGAGCGGATCGAGGTGATCCGGGGGCCCGGCGCGGTCCAGTACGGGGCGGCTGCCATGGGGGGTGTCATCAATATCATTACCAGACAGGGAAAAGAAACACCGGCGGGGGTTGTTGAAGCGGGTGCCGGCAGCTGGGGAGAACAGCGCTTCAAGGCCGGTATCTCCGGGAAAACGGGGAGCGTGGATTTTGCCGGTTCCATGGCTTATATTTCCCGGGATGACTATGAGCTGGGAAACGGGGATACCTATGAAAACAGCGACGTGCAGGACAGGGTGCGTTACAGTTTCAATGCCGGGTGGAACTTCAATGATAACCACCGCCTGGGCCTGATACTCCAGGGGTCAGACACCAACGACGCCGGAAAGGGAGAAGACGCGGCCAAAAGTTATTATTACTATACCCGCCAGAACCGGGACAACCACACATTGGACTTTTCTTACAAGGGCTGTGACGAAACCGGTTCCACCACCTGGCTGACCCGTTATTTTCAGGGAGAGGTCAATTACGACCTCAAGCGGTTCACCAAATCCAGCACCACCCGGCTGCCGCTGTCAAACAATACCAACCGGTTCCAGGGTTCCCAGGCCCAGGTCAGCCATGATTTTGGGCTGTTACGTACCATTGCCGGCATGGACTGGATGGCTTATGAATTTGATCAGCGCCAGGACGGTGATGCTGCCAGCGCATCGACGCAGAACACTGCCCAAAGTGATTTTGACAATTTCAGCGGTTTTCTGATGGGGGATATCCATCTGCTTGAGAACCGGAACCTGGTCCTGTCCGCCGGGATTCGGTACGATGTGTTTGATGTATCGGTGAATGCCCGGAAAATTAAGGAGGATGTGACCGTATCCAGGGAGGTGGACAAACACGCCTGGAATCCGGCCTTTGGGATTGCCTACAGTCCAGTGGATGCTCTCAAAATACGGGCCAATTATGCCAGGGCGTTTAAAATGCCGCTTCCCCGGCAGCTGACTGGATATACCGTCATGATGTCCACGCCGTTTATCGGGAACCCGGATCTGGAGCCGGAAAAAAGTGATAACTTTGACTTGGGAGTTGATCTGGACTTGAATTCCCTGTTTGTGTCGGCCACCTGGTTTTACAGTGATTATCAGGACATGATCGGATATGAGACCCACAACAGTGCCGACGCGCATTACAGCGGTAAGCACTACTGGTATTACAATGTGGATTCTGCCGAGATCCAGGGGATTGAGCTGGGGATGAGACTGGATCTGGCCCGGACCCTGGGATGGTCTTTTCAAGTGGAACCTTATGTCAACTGGACCCGTCTGCTGGTGTTTGAAGACGGCAATGGTTATAAACTTCCGGATCGGTCCCGGGACAGCTTTTCCGCCGGCCTGGTTTTAGGGTCGCGGGAAATCGGCCTGACCGCCAGCCTGGATGCCACCTATTACGGCACCCAGTATGCGGTTGACCGGGAATCGGGGAGCAGTGTTGTTAACGCTCAGGAAAAACTGGAAAATGTGGGAGATGCATGGGTTATCGATTTTTCATGCAGCCGGCGGCTTGTCAGATTCGAAAACACGGGTGAAATCCGGTTAAAGGGGTCCATCCACAATCTGTTTGACAAGTTCTATTCCACTGACGAGGATGACTGGATGCCGGGGCGGTCGTTTTACCTGGGGGTTGAATACCGGTTATAATGGGGGGGAAGAATTGGCCGGTATGCACATCCGGAATACACTCAACAGAATCGGGTTCATGTCACATGGCATGGATTCAGGGTCGTCCAAGACCGGTTTTGGGTTGACAAGCGGCCAAAGGATGTTGTAAATTGGATTGAGGCTAAAACAGAACACAGCCTGGACAACTCAGAAGCATTCAATAAAACCACGAAGGTTTTTCCCAGTTCTAAAAGGGATACCTTTGTGGTTTTTTTGTTTATGAAGAATTCAGTGCAGGAGATGCAGATATGAGGTCGGGCAGGAAAAGGGGAGTGGTTGGCCTGAAAGTGCTGGCGGCTTTGGTGATAATGCTGATGTGGCCGGTTCTTGGAGCAACGGCAGCAGACACTGCCGCGGTTGTGGAAAAGCATGTGACAACGGCCATCGATGTCCGCCAGGCATCCCAGAAGGCGCAGGAGAAATGGGATACCCAACGGGTGGAACTGGCAGCCGAATATGACCGGCTTGCGGCCGAAAACGAGATTCTGGAATCTGAAAAACAGCAGTTGTCGGATCAATCGGCCGCCCTTGGCCAGACGATTGCTCAACTGGAACAGGAAAAAACACAGACCCGGCAGGTCCGGGAGGAACTGCTGCCGTTTCTGGCAGACGTGCAGGCGGATCTGACCCGGTTTGTCACTGATGATATTCCGTTTCTGCCGGAAGAGCGGAACATCCGCCTGGAAAAACTGGCTGCGCTCATGGATGATTCCGAGGTGCCGGTGGCGGAAAAATTTCGCAGAACCATGGAGGCATTGAACATCGAGGCGGAATACGGCAATACCATCGAAGTGTATCACGACCGGATCCGGCTGGGGGGTCAGCGGGTGTCCGGGCAGATTTTCCGGCTGGGCCGCATCAGCCTGTATTATCTGTCCCTGGACGGGCAGGAGGCGGCCGTGTTCGATGTGGGGGCGCAGCAGTGGCGCCTTCTGGATGATCGGTTTGTGCCGGAGGTGGCCGCAGCCGTGGAAATCGCTTTGAAACGGCGCACCGCTGGCATTTTGGACCTGCCTTTGGGCCGTCTGGCAGTCCCGTGAAGGAGGCGGATATGACTTTTATGAATCCCAGCCGTCCCATGACATCATGGACCAACCGGACACAGGACTCTTTTTTCACAAATGCGCCGGCTGCAGGTGCCGGCCGGGTGAGGGACGTTCACCAGAAGGCAGTGCCAGGGATGAAGCCGTTCACAAAGATATCAAGGAAAAACACACTCCCGGCAAGGATCCTGATGGGTCTGGTTTGCCTGATTTGCCTCTGCCCGTCCGGAGTAGGGGCCCAGGACATGCGCCAGTCCTTTGCCGTGCAGGCGGAGAAACGGGCCCAAATGGAGGAAAAGGCCAGGCAGGAGCTGGCCAGAGCGAAAGTCGAGGCACAGGAGCGGGCCCAGCGGATCAAACAGGATAAAGATGTCTTGACCGCGGCCATCCAGGAACTGAAAAACCGGAACAGCACCCTGGAAACCAGCAACCAGGAACAGGCAGTCCTGATTCAGGAACAACTGGTGACCAGAGCGGCATTGAATGAAGAACTGATCCAGTCCCGGGCGGAAAACCGGGAGCTGTCCGGGTTTGTCCGCAGCGCGGCCAAAGACCTGGATGGACTGCTGCTGCAAAGCCTCCAGAGTGCGTTGTCCGACAACCGGCACGGGTTTCTGGACCCGGTGATCCATGAAGACCGGTTTCCCTCCATGACCGATATCCGTGCCATGGCCGATGCCTGGTTTGAGGAAATCGCCGCTTCCGGGCAGGTCCGGACCGTGACCGGCACCATCATTGACCGCCAGGGCCTGGAACAGGAAGCCCGCATCCTGGTGCTGGGAAATTTTACCGGGATCTATGTGCTGGAACCGGCGGGTGCCCCGGAACCGGAGGTGGGGTTTCTGCTGTATTCCGATGCCAGCCAGCGTTTCTTTGCCCTGTCCCGGCTCCCGGATGCCGCCACTGTAGACCGGATCGAGGGCTACCTGGCCGGGGACCGGCCGGATGTGCCCGTGGATATCTCCCGGGGTACGGCCCTGCGCCAGTACACCCTGGAACTGGATCTGGCCGAGCAGATCCCCAAAGGCGGGCCCATTGTCTGGCCCATTCTGGCCATTCTGGGACTGGCCCTGCTCATCCTGCTGGAGCGGCTGGTGTTTTTCTCACGCAAGCAGATGAAACCGGAACCGTTCATGGACCAGCTCCGGGGCCTGGTGGCCGGTGGCGACTGGAAAGGGTGCGAAGCCCTGTGCCGGTCCCGGAAAAACAAATGGATCCCCGGCATCCTGCTCACGGCCCTGGCATTCCGGGACCACACCCGACAGGATATGGAAAATGCCCTTCAGGAAGCGATTCTGGGAAAAATTCCGGCCATCGAGCGGTTCGTATCCACCCTGGGGATGCTGGCTGCCATCGCTCCTTTGCTGGGGCTGCTGGGCACGGTCACCGGGATGATCAACACCTTTCACGTGATCACCTATTACGGGGCCGGGGATCCCAAGATGATGTCCGGCGGCATTTCCGAGGCCCTGGTCACCACCATGTTGGGGCTGAGCGTGGCCATCCCGATCATGCTTTTTCACACCCTGCTGTCCCGGCGGGTGGAAACCCAGATCAGCCAGATGGAGGAAAAAGCCGTGGCATTCGTGAACATGGTGTTCAAGGCCAGAAACGAGTGCTGCAGGCATTAACTCATGACCGCCCATGAGCTTATGACAGGGATGCTGCCGTTGCTGGATGATCTGGCCGCGTATATCCGGTCCGGGGGACTGGTTATGATCCCCATCCTGGGGGTGTCTCTGGTGATGTGGGTGCTGATTTTCAACCGGGTCTGGTTCATGCGCGCCCTGTATGTAAAAAATATCTCCCGGACCCGGGCCGGAGAACTGGTGCGACAGAATCAGTGGCCGGAAGACCGGTACAAAGGGGCCAATAGCCTTCTGGTCAGGGAGTTTCTGGCCCGGCGTACCCATGACCGGGAACTGGACGGGTTTATTCTGGATGAGACCGTGATGGGGGTATGCGCCTCCCTGGACCGGCACCTGGCCGCCATCCGGGTGCTGTCGGCCGTGGCTCCTTTGCTGGGGCTGCTGGGCACGGTGGTGGGCATGATGCACACCTTCGAGGTGATCACGGTGTTCGGCACGGGCAATGCCAGGGCCATGGCTGCCGGGATTTCCGTGGCACTGATCACCACCCAGACCGGCTTGATGGTGGCCATTCCGGGCCTTTACATGGCCGGGTGGCTCACCCGCCGGTCCCGGAACCTGAAAACCGGATCGCCGCCACGGGTATGTACCTGCGGCGGTTCATATAAGGATTGGAAATATGCTCAATATCACTGCGGCCAGGCGGGCCCAGAAACAGACCCTGGAACTGAATATCGCCCCGCTCATCGACATGGTGTTCATTCTCCTGATTTTCTTCCTGGTGACCACATCGTTCGTCAGGGAGACCGGGGTGGACATCACCCGGCCCACAGCCACCACGGCCGTGTCCACGGCGCCCAACACCATTCTTATCGGCGTGACCAGAGAGGGCACGGTGCACCTGGACCGACGGGAGATCGATGTCCGGGCCGTGCGGGCCAATGTGGAGCGGGCTATGGCTGAGAATCCCGAGGCCGCCGTGGTGATTGTGGCGGATAAGGACAGCACCACGGGTCTGTTGATCGACGTGATGGATGCCTGCAAACTGGCTGGGGCTGAAAACGTGGCCATAGCCGCGGGCCTGCCCGGAGAACAGTAGACCTGTGATCGGGAATGGATCCATACCGCCCCGGGGGAGGGACGCAACTTTGGGCATGCCGGGCTTGTCACCTGTGACGGCGGATTCTAAACCTGACAGAAAGGAGTCTTCCTCTGACAGGCTGGGACCGCCTCTTGCCGGGCTGGAGTTGTCTCCGGCATTGCCGGGCATGGCTGGGCCGGGTGGCAAACCCCTGTCCTGCGGACGGAAACACCGGTCCGGTCCGCGGACCTGGGCCGGCTGGGTCCTGGCTGTGGTCCTGGCTGGAGCGTTGAACCTATTTCTGTTTGCCGTGATGCCGGAGATGATCCGGGCCGTGCCCAAAAACCTGGAACGGCATGAACCGGTCCGGGCCGTCCAGGTGGTGCGGATTAAACGACCCGAACCACCGCCCCGGGAAAAGCAGTCCCCGGAACCGGAACCCCCGAAGCCCCAGGAGACCGCTGCCCCCGAGCCGGTTCAGAAAAAGATGCCCAGACCGCCGGTCCAGAAACCATCCCTGCCCTTTGCCCTGAACCCGAAGTTGCCCCCCATGGCCCATTCCCTGGAGATGCCGCCCCTGGCATCCTTTGCCATGGATGCGCCGCAGCTCAAGGACCGGTATCTGGCCCATGAACTCGATGCCGGCCTGGTTCCCCTGGCCAAGGTGGCACCCGTGTATCCGCTGCATGCGGCCCGGCGGGGCATTGAAGGAGAGGTGCAGGTGCAGTTTCTGGTCACAGCCCAAGGAACGGTACAGGACATTGAGATTCTAGCGGCGGAACCGGAAAAGGTGTTTGAGAAAAGTGTGATCGACTGTGTGTCCCGGTGGCGGTTCCAGCCCGGTCGGGTCCAGGGGATTCCCGTGGCGGCCCTGGCACAGACCACCATCCGGTTTCAACTGGAGTAAACATGACCCGAAACACCCAGCATATTACAGGTAAGAACCGATATCGCCAGCAGGTTTGGCTGGGGCTGATACTGATGATGGTTTTCTCAGGACCGAGTCTGATCCTGGCATCCGGAGAGAAAAACGACTCCATACCCCTGGCTGCGGGCATGGCCGTGAACAAGTCCCAGTCCCTGATGGAGCAGGACAAACCGGACCAGGCCCTGGCCGTGTTGATCCGGTATTCAGAAAAACTGGCGGAACCGGTCCATTTTTATATCGATTTTCTGACCGGCATCTGCCACACGGAACTGGGTCAGACCGGGGAAGCGGCAGCGGCATTTCAGCGGGCCGTGGATAAAAAACCGGACCTGTCCCCGGCCTGGCTCAACCTGGCCCGGTGCCGGTATGAACAGGGACAGATGGCCGTGGCGGCCCGGGCTTTTGAAAACGGATATGAGACCAGTGACAAAAAGCAGGCCGTTCATCTGTTTTATACGGCCTCTTGCCTTTTTCTGGCCGGGCGGGCTGATACTGCCCTGGCCGTGTTCAACCGCCTGATGGCGGCCCATCCCCAGAAAGTCACCCTGGAATGGAAACAGACCCTGGTCCATATCCTGTTTGCCCTGGAAAAATTTAGGGAAGCCCTGCCGTGGCTGGAGGAACTGGCTGAAAAGACCCAGGGAGAGGGCCGGCGGCAGTGGCAGGAGATGCTGCTGTACCAGTACCTGTCTCTGGAGATGAAACAAAAGGCCCTGGCTTATGCCCGGCACCTCACCCGCATTCATCCGGAAGATCCAGGCTGGTGGAAGGCCCTGGCCCATGTGCACCTGGCGGACAACCGGTTTGAAAAGGCCCTGGCCGCCATGCTGAGCTACTCTTATCTGACCCCTTTGACCCGGGAAGAATCCCGGCTTCTGGCAGACCTGTATTTGTCCTGCCATATCCCGGAGTCCGCAGCCCGGCAATATGAAAAATGGCTGGCACATCACGGAGACACCCTGTCGGAAAAACAGCTCCTGAACAACATCACCGCCGTCTCCAGGGCGTGGCTGGCGGCAGGAAATCCGGATCAGGCCCTGGCATGGGCGCAGAAAGGGCTGGAAAAAGCCTCTGATCCGAATCTTTCAGGCATCAAAACCTATGTGCTTGCCACCAAAACACCCCTGCCCCTTCAACAATAGCTGTCCGACCGCTTTGTCGGATGGGGCTGCGGCGTTCCGGCATCGTCGGATGCGATCATCTCCCGGACCTTTTCCGGGGGAGGAAATGTCTGGATCGATTCGGCAAGATAGATAAACGGAGCATCTTCCCTCGTGATCAGCCTGCCCAAGCCCGGCATGATCCAAAAAGAATACCATTAATAGAACGTCCTGACCCAGCGGGTGTGGGGGATGGAAAATTCCATGATCACCAGTTTTCCTCCGGGAATCAGGACCCTGTGGATCTCGTGCGGGCCCTGGGATCCTTTTGCCGGGGCCAGATTGTTTTGGCGGCCGGCCGGGTAATCGTCTGCTTCAACGGCCCGTATGCCGGTGATATGAAAATAGGTTTGGGCATAGTGAATGATATCGGAGACCGGCTTGGTTTTGTCATTGGTGATGTGGAGTACGCCCCCGTCCAAGGCGGGTTCCATGATGGCAGAAAAGGCGATCAGTTCCTGAATCACCGCCACCGGTTCCAGGGAGACATAGATGAGAAAGGTAAACATGTGCCTGCGCCGGGACATCCGGGGGCTGACGATTCGGAACATGCTCAGCCAGACCATATCAGTCCGGCCGGTCACTTTCCAGTCCCTTAGCGATATCGGACAGATCGGATCTGACCAGCTGCGGCAGTCCGAGTATGAGCATCTTGAAAGTGCGGCTGATGTCCCCGGTTATTTTCTCTCCGGTTTCATGGATATAAATTTTCAAGCCGGAAGCCCGGAGTCTATTATTATAACAATAAAAATCACCCATCACTCTTGCCTGTCTATTGAATACAGTAAAATTGGGCTTTCCAGTCAAAAGAAACCTTTTTTGCCCCCGTCCTTTTCATGATTTCGGATAGGTTTTTTGTGGCTGGTATGGTATTGTGCGGGGAAAAAGAAATGCAGATGAGGAGAGATGACATGATAATCATCGACCAGGGCCATGACATCATCAGTCTGCCGGACAACCTGCTTCAGGTCATCGAGGCAGCCGGCCGCACCTGTTACAAATCCGAGGAAAAGATCACCCCCGGTTCAGCGGCCGGGTTTGTGGCCCGCATGCGGGACCGGGGCCACCATGCCATGATCGAATTCGGAGATATCATTGTCCGGTTTGTCACCAATCGGGGTGTGACCCATGAACTGGTGCGGCACCGGTTGTGTTCCTTTGCCCAGGAATCCACCCGGTATGTGCGGTATGACGGTAAAATGGAGTTTATCCGGCCCTGTTGGTGGGATGACTGCACCCCGGCCCAGCAGATCCTCTGGCAAAAGGCCATGGCAGATGCGGAAACAAGTTACCTGGCCCTGCTGGAGAGCGGCTGGCGGCCGGAGCAGGCCAGGGAAGTGCTGCCCAATTCACTGAAAACCGAAATTGTGGTCAAAGGAAACATTCGGGAATGGCGTCATATTTTTGCGCTCCGGTGCACCAAAAAAGCACATCCCCAGATCCGAACCCTGATGGTTCCGCTGCTCAGGGAGTTGAAAGCGCATCTTCCTGTGGTATTTGATGATCTGAATTTTTAGGGAAAACAGGCCCGCCGGGGAGCGAGAACGCCGGCGGGCCGATAAGAAAAGCGGGTTACAAAAGACAATGAAAAAACGTATCAGGACATGCAGCCATCGTCTCCCTTGATGACTTTGGTGTAGCATTCATCGCGTTCTTTGTCATTTTCAGAGGATTTGTCGCAGTCGCTCATTTTTTCCACCACTTTTTTCTGGTCTTCCGCGTCACAATAATCTTTTTTTTCCTGATCTTTTGCCATTATGCCCCCTTCTTTGTCGGTCAAGTATTGTAATTATGCCGTTTTTCTGGTTCAATTATTAACAGTGTAACGTTCTACAAAGAAATGTCAACCGGTCCAGGAAAATTAACCCGTCTTGTCCGGCTGTCATGAAACCCGAATACAGGCCATATACATGCAGATTCTGAACCCGTCCCGGTGGTACCTTCATCCGGTGTTTATCTTTACCTGTTCTATTATCGCTCTGGCCACGTTTCTGGTTCTGACCATCAGTTTGTATATGGAGATCCGTTCGGCTCTGGAAGCGGTGATCATCCGGTTTCACATCGACCCGGAATTGATTTTTCCTTCCAAAACCGGGATGACCATTCTGGTGTTAAGTCTATTGATCACCGTAGTTTTAGCCGGCATTCTGCTGGCCTTCATCTATTACCAGAAGACGGTGAACCTGTTCCGGCTCCAGCACAATTTTATTTACAATTTCACCCATGAACTCAAGACCCCGGTTACATCGCTGCGGCTTTACCTGGAAACCTTTGTCCGCCATCCTTTGAAACCCGAAGATATCAAACGGTACAGCCAAAATATGCTGGAAGACATTAACCGTCTGACAGACAACATCAACCGGATATTGAACATGGCCCGCATTGAAAGCCAGAATTTTGATTCCGAGGTGACACGGAAAAGCCTGGTGGAAGTGGTGGAAACATTTTGCCGAAAAAATGACTCCCTTTTCAGGGCGTGTGACATTCAGATATTGAATCCATCCGGGGGACGGTTTGAATATCCGGTGAACCTGTTTCTGTTTGAAATGCTTCTTATGAATATCGTGTCCAATGCCATCAAATACAATACATCGGATCGGCCGCAACTGAGCATTGTGTTCAAATCCCATCTCCAGAAGGTGACCATTGATTTCATAGACGACGGCATCGGCGTGGACCGGCAGGAAACCCGAAAGATTTTTCGAAAGTTCTACCAGTCTGACCGGGAAAACAGGCAGCGCGTATCCGGCTCCGGGCTGGGATTGTACCTGGTTTCCAGCATCGCTCGGATTCATGGGTGGCGGGTATCAGTATTCAGTGAAGGGAAAGGATGTGGCGCCAAATTTACTATTACCATCCCCCGGAATGCCATGGCCAATGTCAGGGAGAAAAATATATGGAAACGGCTGAAAAAAAACGTATTCTGGTCATAGAAGATGAAGCCCGGATTGCAGAAGGACTCCGGCTCAATCTGTCTCTTGCCGGGTATGCCGTGTCTGTGGCGCCGGATGGCATTGACGGTCTGGCCCAATGGCGGATCTGGCATCCGGACCTGATCGTTCTGGATATCATGCTGCCGATGATTGACGGGTTTTCCATCTTGAAAACCATCCGCCAGGAGGATGAAAAGATCCCGGTACTGATCCTGTCGGCCAGGGGGGATACCACGGACAAGGTCAGGGGGTTGCGTTACGGTGTGGATGATTACCTGGCCAAGCCCTTTGATCTGGAGGAGTTTTTGCTGCGGGTGGAGCGCCTGATTCGGAAGAGCGCCTGGTATGAGCCGGCAATACCGGAAAAAAAAGCGGCGGTGGGCTTGTTTGATGGGGATCATTACCGGTTCGGGAACAATCATGTGGATTTTGTCACTTTCAAGGCCCGGTGTGTGGCCGGGGAGATCACGTTAACGGAACAGGAAATCACTCTGCTCAAAATTTTTATTGCCAACAGGGGAAAACCTTTGTCCAGGGAAAAACTACTGAATGCCGGCTGGGGATACTCCCGGGACACCTCTACCCGCACGGTGGACAATTTTATGGTCCGGTTCAGAAAATATTTCGAACAAAATCCGAAAAATCCGCAATACTTCATAAGCCGGCGATCCGTGGGATATGTCTTTGATCACGACTGACGATTATCTGCCAAACCGGAAACGAATAATAAGCCGTTGATCTGATGACGGGTGAAAAGAATGGTTCACACGGAGGCTGTCCGGGCGGAAAAACGATTCTCCCCGGGGTTCCGGAACCAGAGGTTCCAACGGACCGGAAAAAATCGGCCTGCGAGGGATCGGCCGGTTGTGTTGCGTCTGGGCATCATGTGTCTTGCGGCGGTCCGGGTCTGACAACACGTCGTAGGCTTCCTGTATATCCTGAAACGGCCGGCTGTTTCCTTGATAATGATCGGGGTGGTATGTTTTGGCAAGCCGGCGATAGGCATCTTTGATATCGGTCTGACTGGCATCCGAGGCAATGCCCAATATAAGGTAATAATCCCGATGCATTGGATCACCTCCTGACGATCACTTCTGATTATCCGAATTATTTTTTTATAATAAAAAATATCCATTATCATGTCAATTAAAAAATTTTTAGTAATGAAAATTGATCTTGACATAAATAAACCCGGACTTATTTTCGACCCAAACGAAGAATCAGTATTCAATCATTTTTTTATCTCTTTAAAAACAGATGGTTATGCTGCTTCAAGCCGTTTATGAATGAAGCTGTGCGTTTCAAGGAGGTGACTGATGGATATGAAAAAACTGGCTCCATGGAACTGGTTCAAAAAGGAACACGAAAATGCGGACAAGACCATTCCGGTCAGGCGGGACATAACATCTTCGGAAGTCAGCCGGGTTCCGGATCATCCGTTGCATCGCTTCTACCTGGAAGTGGATCGGCTGTTCGAAGATATGTTCCGGGGGTTCGGACGGGGAGAGGGTCTGAGGGGAAGCCTGCCGGCGGCATTGGAGCAGGGCTTTCTCAAACCCCGGCTGGACCAGGGAGCCACGGAAAAAGCCTATTCGGTTTCAGTGGAGGTGCCGGGTGTGGCGCCAAATGATATCCGGGTAGATATTACCAGTGACACCCTGACCATTCGGGGTGAGAAAAAACAGGAAAAGGAAGAAAAAGACCGGCACTATTATCGTCTGGAAAGATCATACGGTAATTTTCAGCGGATTCTGACGTTGCCTGAAGATGTGGATCGGGAAAATATCTCCGCCAGTTTTAAAAACGGGATCCTTCAGGTGCATATTCCACGAAAATCAGTGTCTGAAGCCAAGACCCGGCAGATTGAAATTCAATCGTCCTGAAGATGAAAACAACAAACATCAAATATTACTAAATGAAGATTATTAAAAAAAATAATTAATACATATTGACATGAATTTTTTGCTACCTAACTTTGTGTTTGAAGTCACGGGGTTCTCAATTAGAGAAACCGGCTAATCCAACCAATTAAAACAGGAGGATACATTATGTTTACGGGATTCAGCGATATCGACAGATTATTCGGTACTATGGACATGCTCCGTCAGCGGCTCGATAACTTGTATTCCGATTACAACCGGCCTTACAGGAGTTCATGGCTGATGGAAGACGGCTTTCTCCGGGCCAACCTCTACCAGAAGGGAGATGCTTTTGAAATGAGGCTGGAAGTGCCTGGCATGGACAAGGACGCACTGGACATCAAAATCCAGGGCAATTATCTGGAAATCTCCGGCAAAAGAGACCATAACGTGCCTGAAGGATACAAGGTGCATAAGACAGAAAGACTGAATGGCACGTTCTCCCGCAGTTTTACCCTGCCGGATGATGTGGACAATGCCCGGGTGGAGGCGACGTTGAAAAATGGCATTCTGTATCTGACCCTGCCTAAGTCCGAAGCAGCCAAACCCCGGCAGATTACCATCAGTTAACTTGTTTGATTCATTGTCTGAGACACCGTGAACCATCACAACAATGGAGGCGAATCATGGATAAAAATACTGAAATTGCAAAAAGAGGCGATCGGAATATGGAAAAACCAGAGAATTGTATGAGGCCGCCCCGGCGGTTGATATCTATGAAAATGGAGACGAAATACTTCTGGTTGCGGATATGCCGGGTGTGGCAAAGGAAGAGGTTTCCGTGAATATCGATAACGGCCGTCTGGCTCTGTCAGGAGTCAGAAAACTGGAAACTGGCGGTGTGGTTTCTTGGGAAGAGTTCGGCAACGTGGAATTCGTTCGCAATTTTTCAGTCCCCCAGACCATTGATGTGGAAAACGTCAAGGCGGAATTGAAAAACGGCATCTTAACCCTTCATATGCCCAAGTCGGAGGAAGCCAAGCCGCGTCAGATCGAGATCAAGACGGCATAACAGGGTTGACAGGTCAAATCCCGGAGATGTTGATCCGCTTTTGACATGTCTTGAACCGGACCGGGGAGCCTTATCCAAGTGGCTTCCCGGTCATTTTTTCCTGCCAAATACCAGGCTCAGCACATAGCGGTCATCCGGACAGTATGACCAAGTGTCAATCAGCTGTTTACGTCCGTAATGATAAATTTGATCATTGATGACCGCCACATGGTGCAGGCTTTCATTGAATCCGAGCCCCAGATATTTCAAAAACGCTTCCTTCAGGGTCCAGTGGCGGAACACAGACCTTGCATCCGGCGGCATATGCCGGATTTCATCGGCCGTGAATGCGGTTTTCATAAATCCCTGATCAGGCATATTTCCGATTTTTTCTATATCGATTCCCACCGTCGTGTCGGTGTCCCGGGTGATGGTGGCGGCTGTGTAGATACCGCTGTGGGATAAAGAGATGGAAATTTCCGGAAACTCTGTCAGATAAGGCGCTCCTTTTTTCCGATAGTCAATCCGGATCTGATTCAGCGGCATGGCCGGGTCCAGGATGTCCCTGGCAAGTAGCTTCAATGCAAAACGGCCGCAGATCCACTCCATCTGTCTTTTCAGGGCCTTGAATCGGTTGGCTTGGCTCAGTTCATCGTCTGACAGAAATGCCTTCTTGAACATTGAACGGGCAAATACTCGATTTTTCATGGACTGCCCGTTCAGCTGATTTTTCGAAGAAAACACCCGGTTTTGAATATCTGACAGCTTCAGAATCTGTACGATGACCGGCTGTTTTCCATAGCCAGGAATGTCAATGGTTCGGCGGTAATCCGTGTGTTGGCAGTTGTCCATGTGCAATCATCGCCCAAATGACCGGGAATGTCAAATCAGGGGCTGTTTTTCCACCAATTCTCGGTGAAGATAAAAAAATCTGATATACGTAATATCCGTACTCCTCACTCTTCGGTAAAAATTTGGACAGGGTTTTACCCCCTCACGCGTCGCTTAACAACTGTTCAAATTTTGGGGTCAGTCATAAGTCGCATTATAAAGTCCCAGACGTCAGGAGTTTTGAATTTTGGTGGATTGAGTTTTTCTGGGAATTTTAGACCTTCACCGCAAATTGCTGAAAGTCTGATCCCGTTCTCCTTTGATTTCTAAAAAGTGAGAATCCCTTTTTAGTTCAGTGATGTCAATGCTTTGATTGCTTTGAGAAATATGTTCCCTCTTCTTTATCTAATATATCACCCAGATGGGCCATGACTGATTTTTTCACATCCCGGATATGAGTACTCAACAAAGTCTGAGATTGTTCTACATCCCTTGCAATGACAGTCTTTACAATTTTTTGGTGCATATCTACGGAATTATCAGAGCCACGGTAAATTTTGAAAAGTAAATTACCTCCGAATTTCATATACAAAAGGTCGAACATCTGTTTTAGAATCTGAAGTCTCACTTGGCTTCCGGATAATTCTGCCAGGGTCAAATGAAAAATTCTGTGGGTCTTGAGTCTATCATCAAAAATTTCACTATCGACAGCTTCCAGGTAGCAGTTCAGTGCTTTTTTTAAACGAATGATCGCCCCTTCGTCGAGCCTTCTAATGGTTGCGGGAAGCAGTGAGGTTTCGAGGATTTCGCGTGTAATATACACTTCCTCAACTTCTTTCATGTCAAGCGGAGAAATGTGATATCCTCGATTTGGTTCGTAAAGGACAAGCCCCTGGAATTCCAAAAATTTGAGTGCCTGTATAATTGGGGTAATACTCATTCCTAAACGTTTGCCAAGATCGCGATACGATATTTTTTGACCTGGGAAAATTTCGTTGTGAAACATCATCTGCCTGATTCCGGAATAAGCAGCCTGAGTATGATTTGGTCGGTCTTTTCCATTTTTCATATTTAACGTATCCTAAGAAACCTGTCCTTTGAAATATAATTACATATTGTTTACCAGCTATCCCCATCGTTGTCAAGAGGCTGTCTATCATAACTTATTGTTTATAAATAGTATTTTTTGAAATAAAATAAAAATCAAATATACTTGACAAGTTTTTTAATATTGTATAAATTAATTTAATTAGAATGTAATTACATTTTTTTGAGGCGAGCTATCGGATTTTATATTTCCCAATTAATATAGATACTAATAGCTTATTAAATATTTAAAACGTAGTCGTTTTTTTGGTAACCACCTAAAATAAAAGGAGTATATCCTATGCTGATTAAAAAATTGATTGCCGGCATGTGGTATGTAACTGTGGCATTAATGGTCGGGGCGCTGATGCAGAGTGCTGTATGGGCAGACCCCAGAATAGTCAAATTTGCACATTCGGAAGCAGAAATAGACTTGATACAAAGCCCTTACCTGGCATATACTTCTGTCTTCAAAAACATTGTAGAAAGTGAAACTGGGGGACGATACGAAATCCAAGTATTTCCTTCGGGACAAATGGGAAAATTGGTTTCCATGGCTGAGCAAGTTTCCCGAGGTATCATAGAAATCAGCGGCGGACAGAATGCGGGTATGCTGTCCACTTTTGACCCTAATGTTCAGGTGTTAGAGATGCCTTATACATTCAGGAATACTGAAATTGCCCGCGAGGTTTTGAACGGTCCATTTGGCCATAAGCTTTCCGATCAACTGGCTAAAAGCAGTAATATCAGGATACTTTCCTACTTGCCTTCTGCGTTTAGAAGCTTCATCAATTCCAAACACGAAATCCATTCACCCGCAGACATGAAAGGTATGAAAATAAGGACGATGGAAATTCCCATACATATGGAAATGGTGCGGGCTCTTGGGGCCACTGCGACCCCTATATCCTGGTCCGAATTGTACTCGGCACTACAGACAGGGGTTGTTGATGGGGCTGAAAGTGCTCCATATGTAATTCTGTTAGGAAAACTTCAAGAAGTCCAAAAATACTATACATTGGATCGCCACACACTTAATCTGGCCTTAATAATCATAAACGACAAATTTTTCAAAAGCCTGCCGCCTGAGGACCAAAGAATTTTCAGTTATGCAGCTCGCCAGGCCCAATTGGCAATGCTGGGGGTGGTGGCCGCTAAAGAAACGCAGGATTTCAAGACCATCCGAGAAGCAGGTATGAAAATATATAAGCCCAAACCTGAAGAATTTAATCAGTTCAAGGATCTTACACGTGAACCGGTACTTAAGATCATGCGCAAGAAGGTTGAAGAGAAATGGATTGCCGATCTGAATCAGGCAATTGACGTAGCTGAAAAGAAAATGGCCAATAAGTAAAATATTCCGGCGGGCGGCTTTTTTTTATTTTCCGCTCCGCCGGTAATAGTCAGGTCGAAAAATGTTAGAATTTATTGAAAAAATTAGCATATGGCTGGCTCAAATTTCCATGACGATAGCAAGGATACTGCTTATTTTCGTTGCAGCTATTTTGCTTGTGCAGGTTGGGTTGCGCTATATTTTTAACGCGGCTCTGCCATGGCCAGAAGAGTCGTCTCGATATGCCATGATTTGGGTTGTCCTGCTTGTAGGAAATGTCCTAATACGTGACAAAGAATTGATTACGGTGGACTTTCTGGACCGCTTGTGGCCACAAAAGATTGTTGCCTATCGCGACTTTGCTTATCGACTTTTGCTGCTGGGACTTATGGGGGTTCTTTTCTATGAGGGGGTTGATCAGGCGGTCCATGCAATACGCATGACGACCACGGCGCTTCAGATAAGCTGGTTTTGGCCCTACCTTTCCATACCTGTGGGGGCGGCATTGATGTTTTTGCAGATGTTATTGTTGATTTTTAAAGATTTGATAATCGCAAGAGCAAGGAAACAGAGCTGTGAGTGAACCGTTGATTGTCGTTATCGTGATTCTATTTTCCTTACTCATCGTGGGAAGTCCTGTTATTTTCGCCATAGGGGGTGCCGGGTTGGCCTATTTTATTGTCAAGCCTGGTATGTGGCCGATGCTTTCAATTTATGCCCATAAATTTTTTACCGGCATGGATGTGTTTGTCTTTCTATGCATACCCTTATTTCTCATTGCCGGAGAAGTAATGGGGGCTATCGGGATGACCGAAAGGATGGTAAGGTTTTCTCAATTGATAGTCGGCCGTTTTAAAGGTGGTCTTGCGTATGTGAATGTGCTGGCTAGTATGTTATTTGGAGGTGTTTCGGGTTCTGCCCTGGCTGACGTCTCAGCACTTGGTCCTCCGTTGGTAGATATGATGAAACGCGATGGTTACGATGCAGATTTCGCTACGGCTGTTACAGTTACATCCGCTATGCAAGGTCCAATTATTCCACCCAGTATACCTTTTGTCATATTTGCCAGCTTGACCAACGTTTCAGTGGGAGCTCTTTTCCTTGCTGGCGTTGTACCGGGTGTGATGCTTGGGCTGGGCCAGATGAGTGTCATCTGGATGATTTCTAAGCGGAAACAATTGCCTCGAAACCAGATAAAAAATCTTACGGTAAAACTTTTTTTTAGCATTATTCTGGATGCTGGGTGGGCACTGATGATGCCGTTGATTATCATCGGCGGCATCGTTTCAGGTGCTTTTACGGCGACTGAAGCTGCGGCTGTGGCTGCCGGCTATGCTATCTTCATAGGTGTTGTCGCCTATCGTAACCTAACCGCTAAAATGATGTGGAAAATTTTGGATAAATGTGCCCGCACAACGACTTCCATCTATCTGATCGTCGCGTTTACATCGGTGATCAGTTGGATACTGGCCAATGAAAGGGTTCCTGACCTTCTCGTTGGATTTATTAATACTTACGATATTCCTGTGTGGCTGTTTCTTTTGATGCTCAATCTGTTTTTTCTGTTCAACGGGTTGTGGATATCAGATGTTATCCAGTTGCTCCTATTTGCGCCTCTATTTACCCCGATTCTTGCGCAAATGGGTGTGCATCCAGTCCACTTCGGGGTTATAATGGTTGTCAACGTCATGTTGAGTATGATAACTCCGCCTTATGGAACGGCACTCTATCTGGGAGCCATCGTTGGAAAAGTAAGTCTCGGAGCTATCGTAAAACGAGCATTTCCATTCTTTATCTCTTGTATTGTCGTGTTGCTATTGACTACCTATTTACCCAAAATGGTCCTTTTTTTGCCTACGATCATGGGGCTCATAAAATAAATTAAAATTTCCGGCTGCCCGGCTGAAATAATACTGGTCGAATTTAAAGACGGGCGAGATGAAATCGCCTTAAGGAGGATAACGTTTTGAAGAAAAATGATCTTACAGGGATTTTGCCCGCCATGGTTACACCCATAGATGATTCGGGGAACGTGGATATCCCCATGCTAAGAAAATTGGTACGATATTTTATGACCGCGCGGGTTGACGGCCTTGTCCCCTTGGGCGGCAGTGGAGAATACACAGCACTCTCCCCCATGGACAGGGTCCGTGTTGTCGAAACCGTAACGGCTGAAGTTGGCGGTCATGTACCGATCATAGCAGGAGTACTTAGCTCCGGGTTCAAGGATGCGGTCATTAACGGCTTGGCAATGAAAAATGCCGGGGCAGATGCCATAATGCTGTTGACACCCTTTTATGTCAACCCGAGCCAACAGGGGCTACGCGAATATTACAGTGCTTTTATCAAAGAAGTCGATATTCCAGTCATTATTTATGACATTCCATATCGGACAGGAGTAACCCTTGCCCCAGAGACAATAAAGCTTATCGCTGAAGATAACCGCCAGGTAATAGGGGTTAAAGCCTGCAATACCGATCTGGCCCATTTTAACCAGATGCTTGTTGAGGTCGGCGACATGATAAATGTGTTAAGTGGTGAAGAATATCATTTCTTCAGTCATATTTTATTAGGAGCAAGGGTGGTATTATCGCCAGTGCCAATGCTATTCCGGAATATTGGGTGGACCTGTTCAGGCTAATAAAATCTGGAGATATTGAAACCGCCCGGGTACGGCATTTTGAAATGTTGCCTTTTCTGAACGCAATTTTTAGCGAGGTGAACCCAGGCCCTTTAAAGGCTGTCATGCGCCTTTTCGGTTTTGATGTGGGCCAAGTGTTGCGGCCACTTATGCCCCCAAAGCCAGAAACTCTTGAAAAACTTAAATTAACCGCCGACCACTTCAAAAAAAGGGCGTAGTTATGCGATCCTTGCACGACTATTTTGATTTTGCCGTGTCCTGGGTTGCTATTTTGCCTAACGTCTCATTCAGAAGACTGCGCCCAAAGCTATGCAATAGGCAGTTACCACTGATAGTCTACGATTACGTCATTAAGATAGCAGCTCCTGCCAGCGGATATTAACATGCATCAGGGTAAATGACGGCCCCACAAAAGTGTGTGGATGGGAGTGTGGCGGTCAAGACTCGTTGGATGGAGGGAAAGGATGATCCGTGAACGAATTAGCTCTTGGCATATGCCTTCTCATGGAAGCTTTGAGCGAAATATTAGCCGCATCCATTGAGAATCTGCTGAAAACGGCCGTGTGATTTTTTGTTTTTTTGACAGCCATTCAGGAGTAGGGCGCAAACCGGACGTCACTGATCTGCACCAAGAGTTGCAGTTGTTTTTTCAGGCGGATAACAGAAAGGCGATCGGCCGGGAGCGGCTTGTGAACCGCTCCCGGGAAAATTCCTGCCGGAACTCATGTGCCGGCAGGGATCCGTGTCTATTTGACTAGGGCCTTGTGGCTGTCGATCAGAGTGCCCACCACATCGGAATCTGCCAGGGTGGAGATGTCTCCGAGCTGGTCATATTTGTTGGTGGCGATTTTGCGCAGGATCCGGCGCATGATTTTGCCGGACCGGGTTTTGGGAAGTCCTGCTGCAAAATTGATAATGTCCGGGGTGGCGATGGGCCCGATCTCTTCTCTGACATGGGCTTTCAGTTCCTTGAGCAGCTCGGGGGATGGCACGGCACTGACATTGAGAGTGACAAAGGCGTAGATGCCCTGGCCCTTGATATCATGGGGAAATCCGATCACCGCGCTTCCGCCACCTGGGGATGGCTCACCAGGGCCGATTCCACTTCGGCCGTGCCCATTCGGTGTCCGGACACGTTGATGACGTCATCCACCCGTCCGGTGATCCAGAAATATCCGTCCTCGTCCCTGCGGCATCCGTCCCCGGCAAAGTAATAGCCGTCAAACATCTGGAAATACACTTTGCCGAACCGGTCGTGATCATTATATACGGTTCGCATCTGTCCAGGCCAGGGTTCCTTGATGGCCAGGATCCCATCACAGACTCCCTCCAGCTCCACTCCCTGTTCGTTGAGCAGTACCGGTTTGATCCCGAAAAACGGCAGGGTGGCGGAACCGGGTTTCTGATCGATGGCATAGGGTAAAGGAGAAATCATGATGCCTCCGGTCTCGGTCTGCCACCAGGTATCCACAATGGGGCAGCGCCCCTTGCCCACATGGGTGTGATACCAGCGCCAGGCTTCAGGATTGATGGGCTCACCCACCGATCCCAGCAGACGCAGGGAAGACAGGTTATATTTTTTCACCCAGTCCTCCCCCTGGGCCATGAGAGCCCGGATGGCTGTGGGCGCGGTGTAGAACTGGTTTACCTGCCATTTGTCCACCGTGGCCCAGAACCGGCCCGGGTCCGGATAGGTGGGCACGCCTTCGAACATCAAAGAGGTGGCTCCCTGGGACAAGGGGCCGTAGACGATATAGGAATGACCCGTGACCCACCCAATGTCTGCAGTGCACCAGTAGATATCTCCGTCATGGTAGTCAAAGATATACTTGAACGTGGTGCCGGCATATACCATGTAGCCGCCCACATTGTGCTGAACCCCTTTGGGCTTGCCCGTGGAACCCGAAGTGTACAGGATGAACAGCGGGTCTTCCGCGTCCATCCATTCCACCGGACATTCACTTGACTGGGCATTGGCAGCCTCATGCCACCATATATCCCGGTCCGCTTCCATGGGGATATCGGAGCCGGTCCGTTTCACCACAAAACAGGTCTGCACCTGATGTCCCCGTTCTTTACACAGATCCAGGGCCCGGTCTGCCGCTGTTTTCAAGGGTACTGCCTTGGCACCCCGCATCACCCCGTCCGTGGTCACCAGCACTTTGCATAGGCTGTCCACGATCCGGTCGGCCAGGGCTTCGGCGGAAAATCCGCCGAACACGATGGAGTGGATGGCCCCGATCCGGGCACAAGCCAGCATGGTGGCGGCCAGTTCCGGGATCATGGGCATGTAAATGGCCACCCTGTCCCCTTTGCCCACCCCTTTTTCTTTGAGCGCATTGGCGAACCGGCACACTTTTTCATGAAGCTGCCCATAGGAAATGGTCAGATCTTCTCCCACGCTGTTACCTTCCCAGATCAACGCGGTTTGGTTTTTTCGCTGGGGCAGGTGCCGGTCCAGGCAGTTGTAACAGATATTGGTTTTCCCATTGATGAACCACTGGATAGAGATCGGGCCTTTGGACAGATGATAGTTGTATTCCCGGACCCTGTCCCATTTTTTTTCCCAGTGGAAGTTGTCCGCCATACCGGCCCAGAAGGTGTCCGGGTCTTCAATAGATTGGGTATACATGGCCCGGTATTCATCCATGGTCATGATCCAAGCGTTTTTTCGAAATTCGTCAGGGGCGTGAAACAGGGTTTCCGTCATGGGTATCTCCTTTTTCAGATGAAGGTCAGCAAAAATTCAATCCACATTCCATTTGGTGGTGACAGTCAGTCAGGCCGGCGGTCACCGGACTTATCAGGTCATACGCCTCAGTTTTTTCCAGGCACTGACACCGGTATCGGAATTCCCATGGGCCGGAGGGCGGGGTCAGTTTCAGGCGCCCGGGTCACCAGGGCCAACACAGCACCAGTCATCAGCAGGGCAGCTGCCAGAATATAGGCTATCTGGGAGCTGCCGGTGTAGGCCACAATCATCTGTGATACCCGGGGGAAGATGAATCCCCCCACACCCCAGGCGGAAAACACCAGCCCATAGTTGACACCAAAGTTTTTTAACCCGAAATAATCCTTGGTTACGGACGGAAACAGGGACAGGTTGGTGCCGTAGTTAAATCCGATGAACGTGGCCGCCATCACCAGCAGTACCACTTGACCCGGAGCGATGAACATCAGGGAAAAGATAATGAGCGCTTGAAAAGAGAGCATGATAAACAGGGTGTTGGCTCGGCCGATCCTGTCGGACACGATGCCGGCGATAACCCGGCCCGAAGCATTGCCCACGGCCATCAGCGCTACCACGATCCAGGCCAGATTTCCCATGCCGGATTTGGCCATGCCCGCCACACTGCCGATGATCATCAGCCCGGCCCCGGAGCCGACGCAGAACATGAGCCACAGTTTATAAAACGTTCCGGTTTTCATCATTTCAGAGGGGGAAAAATCAATGCCTGAAGGGGCAGCCGGGCGGGTGGCTGTGGCCCGGGCATCCGGATGCACATACCCGGCCGGGGGATTGATCAGAAACTGGGCCAGCACACACACCACCCCCAGAAACGCCACCCCGAAAATCAGCATGGACTGGCTCAGGCCGAACCGGCTGATGAGCCAGGTGCCTAAGGGCGCGATATACACCGAAGCAAGCCCGAATCCCGCCACCACAATGCCGGCGATCATCCCGGTTTTGGCCGGAGGGAACCATTTGATGGCAGGCGGCGTGGCAGACGCATACCCGAAGCCCAGTCCCGCACCCATGAGAATGCCGAATCCCAGGATCCACACCATCCATGAGGTGGAGAATGCAATAAGAATCAGGCCGGATCCGGTGAGGATCCCGCCCAGGATGGCCGTCATTTTCGGGCCGGTTTTGTCCTGGACCCGGCCGGCGAGAATCATGGCAAAGGCAAACACCAGGCAGCACACGGCATAGGGATCGTTCAGCGCGGCCAGGTTCCAGTCGAAACGGCCGTCCCCGGCTACGATGGATTCCTTGATGGACTCCTTGAAAATACTCCAGGCGTAAAGAATACCCAGGGCCAGGTTGATGCCCAGTCCAGCAAAGGTAACGCGCCATCCAATGTTTTTGATCTCTTTCATAGGTTCACTCCTTTCAGGCAGATGTTGGGAAACCGGTATCAAACAGATTCCTTGAAGGTTTTTTTGCTGTCCTTTTAGAAATGCAATCGGCATGCCACCCGAGCGAATTGTGCTAACTTGTTGATTTTAAAACAAAATGCCAAATTTTTGTAAATGGTGCTTTGTCGCCGGCTCACAATAAAAGTTGTGATAGCCCCGGGCGGTTGAAAAAAAAGGGCAGAAACCGGGGATTGAAATGACGTTACAACAAAAGTTGTGTGTACAATCCTGGTTGTAGATCAGCTGTTTCGAATTTTTTGAAGGCGCTTGCTCAATGCCTGCTGGGAAATACCCAGAATTTTGGCGGCGGCGGACTGGTTCCCGCCGGCCTGTTCCATGGCTTTTTCCACCAGGATGTTGGAGGCTTCCTTGAGGGTGGGAAGTCCTTTGTCGGTTTCCAGGGGATGGGGTAAGTTGCCTTCCCGGGTATCTTCCATTCCCCTGGCATCCAGTCCCTGGAACAGATCGGCGGTGATTGGTCCTTTTTCATACCGGGATATGGCATCATGGACCATGGATTTCAGTTCCCGGATATTGCCTTTGAACGGATAGGTTTCCATCTGTTCGATCAGGTTTTTGGGAATATCCGGGATGGGTTTGTCCAGTTCCGCAGCAGCCTGGCACACGAACCGGTCCAGGAGCAAGGGCAGGTCCAGGAGTCGTTCCCTGAGCGGCGGCAGGGTCAGGGTATGGGTGGACAGCCGGTAGATCAGGTCCCGGCGAAATTTCCCTTTGTTTTCCAGGGCCCAGAGATCCTGGTTGGTGGAGGCGATGATCCGGGCGTCGGAATGCCGGGTTTTGTCCGAGCCCAGGGCCAGGTAATCCCCTTCCTGAAGCAGGCGCAGCAGCTTGACCTGGGACGTCAGGGCCAGGTCCCCGATTTCATCCAGCATCAGGGTGCCGCCGGCCGCTTGTTCGATCAGTCCGGACCGGGCTTTGTCCGCACCGGTGAACGCACCGGGCACATGTCCGAACAGGGTATCGGAAAACACATTGTCATCCAGGCCGGCCACATTCACCACCACCAGTTTTCCTTTACGCCCGCTCAGGTCATGGATGCACTGGCCGATCAGCTCCTTGCCCACCCCGGTTTCGCCGCTGACCAGTACCGGCTGGAGCGAGGGGGCAATGGCTTCCACATAATGGAAAATGGAGTGCATTTTTTGGTCCTGGGTGATGATATGGCGGAATGCGGCCGGATTCTTGATCTGGGCGAACAGGTCCTGGTGCAGGGGCTTTTTACCGGTTTCTCCGGTTTCCTCCAGGGCCAGGGCCTGTTTGACCGACTGGATAAGCCGTTCCTCTTCCACCGGCTTGATCACATAATCCATGGCGCCGATTTTCATGCATTGAACCGCCGTGTCCACCTCGATGGTGCCGGTGAGCACGATCACCGGAATCCTGGGCCAGGTCTTTCGGATAATTTTGAGCAGTCTGCCCCCGTTGATGTGCGGCATGTTCAGGTCCAGCAGGATCAGACCCGGGATCTCCCGTTCCATGTGCCGGATCACGTCTCTGGCATCATTGATGGTGACGATGTTGTTAAACCCGGCCATGCGAAGCGTGGTATCCACGGCCATCAGAATTTCGGGTTCGTCATCCACCACCAGAATCGGTCTGTCCATTGTCCATGTGTCCATGCTTTTTATAATTTATTTTTTCGTGCAGGGCAAGACGATCCTGGCAGTAAATCCCTGTCCGGGTTCGGAGGACAGTTCCAGCACCCCCTGCATGTCGGAAACGATTCTCTTGGAAATGAACAGTCCAAGGCCGGTTCCTCCATCATCCCGACGCGTGGTGAAAAACGGATCGATCATTTTATCCAGCATGTCCGGCGATACCCCGGGGCCGGTGTCCGCCACCTCGATGGTGACGATATTCTGATGCTGGTTGGCGGAGGTGGTCACCGTGATGGACTGGTCTTCGCTCTCCAGGGCCTGTCCTGCATTCATCAGCAGGTTGATCACCACCTGAACCAGTTTCTGGGAATCGCCCGCCACTGCCGGCAAAGTCTTGCCAAGTTCTGCTGATACATGGGCCGTGATTTTTTTCAGGGTGGGATACGTCAGGTCCAATGCTTTTTGAGCCACCTGGTTCACATCGATCTTTGGGTCGGAAAACGGGGTCCGGGTATCGGCGGCCGGGAAAAATCCTTGAGATCGGTGATGATCTGCTTGATTCTTGCGGATGCATCCAGAATGGCGCTTAGCATACGCTCAATGCGGGAGCGCAGGTCCGGATAAGCCATATGACAGATCCGGACGTCCGGGTGCCTGGCAAAATGTTCGTCCAGCACCGGCAGAAAAGAGTCAAACGCTTTTTTCAGGTTCGGCGCGTTTAGCATCAGCGTGGTGGCCGGATTGTTCACCTCATGGGCCACCCCGGCCACCAGGATGCCTAAAGAAGCCATCTTGTCCGCCTGGACCAGCTGTTTTTCCTGGAGTTCAGAACGGGCCAAGGCTGCCAGTTTTTCTTTTCCGGAAGTGGCCGCGGCCCAAATGATATAGCCGGACAATACCAGCACCACCCCCATGATGCCGGCACAGGCAAGGGTCAGTTTCCGGGTCACCTCGGAGATGTCTGCCTTGACATCAGCCACATAGATGCCAGTGCCGATGATCCATCCCCAGGGGTCGAACCGCTTGACATGGGAGATCTTGGGAACGATATGGGTGGAATCCTCCTTCCACTGCCACAGGTAGTTTACGAATCCGGAACCGGAATGGCTGGTTGTTTTCACCATGTCGGCAAACAGCGGATTGTTGGCCGGATCCGTGAAGTCCGACACATTCCGGCCCTCCAGGTCCGGGCGGTAAGGGTGCATGATCATTTTAGGAGTCGTGTCATTGATCCAGAAATAATCCTTGTGGTCATCCCCGTAGCGCAGCTGTTTCAGCAGGGTCACCGCTGCCTTTTTTGCCTGTTCCCGCGACAGGCTGCCAGAGGCTTCCTGTTCATGGAAATAATCGAGCACTGACCAGGCGGTTTCGGTCAAGTGCCGGGTGGTTTCTCTTTTGCCGTCCATCATGAACGATTCCATGGTGGGAAGGATGAACAGAAAAATGGTCAGGATAAACAGAAGAATGGTCAGGGCCACCGGGATGATGATCCGGACCGGCAACGCCTGGAGGGGATGGGAGGGGGCAAGATGATCGAATGCCATGACATCTCCTTATTTTTAACGGTTATGGCGGAATTCTTGAATAAAAACAGCGGTTGTGTCAAGAAAAGATTGCCAACCGCCCACCGGTTTCTACCATCCCCGGGGCACATCGGTCTTGACATATACCATACCGGGGTATAGTATTAAGCCAGGATAAATGAAAACAAGGAGGTATCATGCATCCCCCACATCATGATCAGCTGCCCGGTCTCAACCGCATCGAAGGGCAGATTCGGGGCATTAAGAAAATGATTGAAAACAGGCGCTACTGCGTGGATATCCTGACCCAGCTCAAAGCGGTCAAGGCGGCCCTGCACAAAGTAGAGCAGCAGGTACTGAAAATCCATATGCAGCACTGCCTTATGCATGCGGTGACCTCAGAGGATCAGAAAGAGATTCAGGAAAAGATCGATGAACTGATGATGCTGCTGAGCAAACGGATATGACCCGGCGGACGAATGTCCTTATGACAGGCAGACACGATGCCCCGGGAAAGGAGTGACTTCCATGGATATGGAAACCAGACAGTTTAAAATTGACGGGATGACCTGCGCCGCCTGTGTCAGGCGGGTGGAGGACGTCATCAAAAATGTGTCCGGTGTCACGTCGGCATCGGTGAATCTGGCAACGGAAAAAGTCCAGGTGACTTATGAGCGGCCGGGGCAAGAGAGACCGCCATCATCCATGCGGTGGAGTCAGCCGGATACGGTTTGGCACCTGTGGATGACACAAGGGACCCGGGCCTGGATGAGGCAAAAAAGAGAAAGAACGCAAACAGGAATACTTTCGACTGGTTATTTCCATCGGTTTTGCCATCCCGCTGGTGTTTGTGGCCATGGCGGAAATGGTGGGGATTTCCCTTCCGTCCTTCATCAGCCCGAGACACAACCCCGGCACATTTGCCCTGACCCAGCTGATGCTGACCCTGCCCATCATCCTGGCCGGATTTCATTTCTATACCCGGGGATTTCCGGCTCTGTTCAAGGGTCATCCCAATATGGATTCCCTGATCGCCGTTAGTACCACCGCCGCCATCATTTACAGCGGCATCAATACTGTGCTGATTTTTGCGGGCCGGCCCGAATATGTGATGAACCTGTATTATGAAACCGCCGGTGTCATCATTGCCCTGATCAAGGTGGGCAAATACATGGAAACCGTGAGCAAGGGGCGAACGTCCGGTGCCATCAAGGAACTTATGGGACTGGCCCCCAAAACCGCCATGGTCATCCGGGACGGGAAAGAATCGGTGATCCCCATTGAAGATGTGGAAGTCGGGAATGAACTGATCGCGAGACCCGGAGAAAAAATCGCCGTGGACGGGACGGTCATGGACGGGCATACTTCGGTGGATGAATCCATGCTCACCGGCGAAAGCATTCCCGTGGAAAAAAGTAAAGGGGATACCGTGACCGGCGCCAGCATCAACCAGAACGGCACCATCCGGTACCGGGCCGACAAGGTGGGCAAAGACACGGCCCTGGCCCGAATCATTCAGCTGGTGGAAGAAGCCCAGGGCAGCAAAGCCCCCATCGCCCGGATGGCGGATGTCATTTCCAGCTATTTTGTGCCCGTGGTCATCGGCATCGCCCTGGTATCGGCCGGGGCCTGGTTTGTCGGCGGGGCCGGCGCGGCGTTTTCCTTGAAAATATTCATCGCCGTTCTGGTGATCGCCTGCCCCTGTGCCCTGGGGCTGGCCACGCCAACCGCCATCATGGTGGGTACTGGTAAAGGCGCATCCTTAGGGGTCCTGATCAAGGGAGGCCAGCCCCTTGAAACGGCCGGCCGCATCGACACCATTGTGCTGGACAAGACCGGGACCATTACCCAGGGTAAGCCCAGGGTCACGGACATAAAGGCACTCAACGGATTTGAAGAATCCGGCGTTCTCCAGCTGGCCGCTTCGGCTGAAAAGGGATCGGAACATTCACTGGGTGCGGCCGTGGTGGCGGAAAGTCAAACACAAGGGTTGTCTTTTCTACCGGCAAAGAAATTTTCCGCGGTTCCCGGCAGGGGCATTACCGTGACTGTGGACAACAAAGACCTGCTGTTCGGTAACCTGGCATTCATGAAGGAAAACCAGGTGATAGAAGCGGATCTGCCGGAAGCCGACGATCTGTCCGGACAGGGAAAGACCGTCATGTACCTGGCCGTAGACCGGCAACTGGCCGGTATCATCGCCGTGGCCGATGTGGTCAAGCCGGATTCGGCAGCAGCCATTGCCCGGCTCCAGGAAATGGGGCTGAAAACCGTGATGCTGACCGGAGACAACGAACTGACAGCCCGGGCCATTGCCAGGCAGGTGAATATCGACCAGGTGGTGGCCCAGGTCATGCCGGGGGACAAGGCAAATCAGGTGAAACAGCTCCAGGCGGACAGCAGCCGGGTGGCCATGGTGGGGGACGGCATCAATGACGCTCCGGCCCTGGCCCAGGCAGACCTGGGGTTTGCCATCGGTTCCGGCACGGATGTGGCCATGGAATCTGCCGGGATCGTCCTGATGCAAAACAGCCTTGCCGGCGTGGTCACGGCCATCAATCTGAGCCGGGCCACCCTGAAGACCATCAAGCAGAACCTATTCTGGGCTTTTTTTTACAATTCCATCGGCATTCCCCTGGCGGCCGGTCTGTTTCACCTGTTCGGCGGGCCCACCCTGAACCCTATGTTTGCCGCCGCCGCAATGGCGTTAAGTTCCGTGTCCGTGGTGACCAATGCTTTGCGCCTGAAAAATTTCAAACCAACGCTGGAGCCCCGGGTTCCGGAACAATCCATTGAGCCAGAGATAAATGAACCAAACACAAAGGAGACTGCCATGAAAACCATCATCAAAATTGACGGCATGAGCTGCATGCACTGCGCCAAAAGTGTCAGCGACCGGTTGAACGCCCTTGAAGGCATCTCGTCCACCCAGGTCGACCTGGAGCAGAAACAGGCGGTGGTGGAATCAAAACAACCCGTTGACAAGGACCTGGTGACCCGGACCATCACGGATGGAGGCTACACCGTGACCGGCATCGAATCCTGAGAACAAAAGGAATAAGCAGCATCGCCTGGTGAGAAACAAGTCGCTTACAGTGTGATATTTTTAGCGGTACTCTTGAAAACACACTCCAGGAGTTACAAATTGGGAAATTTATCAAATAACGAATTGAGGAGATGATATGATGGCACGCATTAAGGGATTGTTGATAATGGCTGGTGTTTTTGTGACGGTATTTGCTGTGTCTGTTTCAGCGGTTTATGCATCGTCCTGCAACCAGGGCGGTGATCAGAAGTCGGTCGGGCACGGCAAGTTTGACCGGCATTTTTCTGAGATGGACACTGATGGGGATGGCAGTCTGAGCTATGCGGAATTCAGACAGGTGTTTCCATCCACTGAGCAGAAGGGATTTGACACCCTTGACATTGATAAGAACGGCAGTCTGAGCCGTGAGGAGTGGCACCAGTTCAAGGCGGTGCACCAGGGCATGGGAGGCATGCACCATAAAAAAGGTATCACGGCGAGGCTCTGCCTGAGCCGTCAAAATTCAACGCCCACTTTCCGGATATGGACAAAGACCAGAATGACCAGGTAACCCGCGAAGAATTCAATGCGTATTTTTCAGAGGTGTCAGACAATGAGGCGGTGTTCGATGCCATCGATTTGGATGAAAACGAATATCTGGACCATGATGAGTGGCATGAGTTCAAATCGGCGCACGGGCTGAAGCACATGGATTGATGCTATTCCGGCACCAGCCGCTCGTTTTTCGAAAGGCCTGGTCGTCCTGGCTCCGGACGATGAGCGCGCCGGTGTCTACATTGGTTACGGTAATGTCATACAAAGAGGTGTGGCAGCCGTTTTGGATTTCTGTGGCTTCGGCTTTGAGGTGGTCTCCGGGAAAGCTGGGCTTCAGGTAGCAGATGCTCGCATTCAGGGCTACGGCCACCCGCCGTGGGAATTGCAGCCCGCCCACCATGGCCCAAAGGCCTCCCCGGCCTGGCTGTATCCCATTTCATTCACCAGATAAGCGGTGAAAAACACCATGTAGATGATATAGGGCATGCCGTAAAAAAAATAGACCACCCCCAGAAAGCACAGGGATTTCATTTTATAGACAGCGCCCCAGTCCGTGGCGGAGACTTTTGGAACAGGAACCGGGCCGCCAGAAATCCGCCGATGATGGCCATGGACAGATACTCGATAAAATCCCCCGTGCCCAGAAGGCCCAACTGGGTGTAGCCAAAAGAGAGCTTGTCCTTCATGGCCGGCTAAAGCAGGATATAGGCCATCCGGCCGAATCCGTGGGCCGCCACCGTGCTCAAAAAACCATGACGATGACGATCCATCCACAGCAGCTTGTTTTCCATGCGGCGCTCCTTACGGAAAAAGTTGCAAATGATCTCGAATCTGAATCAATAAAGTAAGAAGGTGTTAAGCGGCTTTAGCGAAATCCCTCGTTACTGAATCCGGGCCGCAGCCACAGCCACAGCCGAAATCACAATGCCGATGGTAATGGCCAGGGCCACGGGTTCTCTGAGCCGGAAGCGCCAGACCGCCAGCAGGGGAAAAACAGAATGCCGCCGGCCATCCCGCAGCAGAATCCGAATACATGGGCCCAGACATCCGTGTTCTCCCCATGGCTCAAAAATGCCATCAGCGCGGCTCCGGCCATCAGAGGCAGGACCCGGTCCCGCCGTCTCAAGGGTCCTTTACGCATCATCTGAAATGCGGCCAGTCCGCCGGTCGCACCCATGGCGGCGGTGGAAGCGCCGATGGACAGCAGGGCCGTGCCGCGGAACCCGGCATTGATCAGATTGCCGCTGGTGCCGGCAAACAGCAGGAACAGCGGTCCGGAACCATAACCGGACAACCGGATCAAAGGTCCGGCAAACAGAAAAATACCGGCCAGGTTTCCCAGCAGATGGGCGGTGTCCGAATGAAGGAATAACGCCGTGACCGCCCGGAAGGTCTCTCCCTGGAAGAGGTACATCCCCGATATCCCATAGGCCAGGATATAGTCCCAGCGGGGACCGGTCACTTCAATTTTTATGTGGACGACCGCCAGCAGGGCCATAATCATGAAAACTGCGGCAGACGAAAACCCGGCAGGCATTGCCGCAGAATGCGATACCGGTTCAGAAGAGGATCGGTTTTCCCTGAAATAGGCGGCGACCTGGGACGTTGCCTCTTCTGCCTGGTCGGAAGCGGTCAGAATGTCAATACCCCGGGGACCTTTTGATTTTCCCGCACGAATATTCTGGGAAGCCAGTATCAGCAGGATCAGATCCGCAGTCCGGAGGGGCAGCCCGGTAAAAATGCGTTTCATTTTGTCCGGGTTTTGTGGTAAAGGCGATGACATGTAGAACAGTTTATCTCAAGTTCAGGAGAAATAAAAGCATGCAGATCATACGATTCAGGACAGCGGATGACCACCTTTATACCGGGTGTGATTATGACGGGGCCACGGCTTCGGTGGTGGAGGGAGATTTGTTCGGCAAGTTGACCGATACCGGACAGCGAAAGGATGTGGCAAAAATCGAGGTGCCCGTGATACCCCGGGCGATTTTCTGCATCGGGCTTAACTATCGGGGCCATGCCAAAGAAACCGGCATGGATCTGCCAAAATACCCGGTGGTGTTTATGAAAAATCCCGGGGCCATCACTCCCCATGACAGTGCCATCGTGATTCCCGCCTCCTGCCTGGAAACTCCGGAAGTGGATTATGAAGCGGAACTGGGGGTGGTGATCGGCCGGGAAGCCAAAAACGTGACCGAGGATGAGGCCCTGGATTGTGTGCTGGGATATACCTGTGCCAATGACGTATCAGCCCGGCGGTGGCAGAAACATGCCGGGGGCGGACAATGGGTCCGGGGAAAAAGTTTTGACACCTTCTGTCCTTTGGGACCGGCGTTGGTGACCGCCGATGAGCTTCCTAACCCTCAGGCCCTGGCCATCGAAAGCGTGCTCAACGGCCGGACCATGCAGCAGAGCAATACCCGGGACATGATTTTTTCCGTGGCGCAATTGATTGCGTTTCTGTCTGAATCCACAACGCTTGCTCCGGGAACCTGATCCTCACGGGGACGCCGGAAGGGGTGGGATTTGCCCGAAAACCCCCGGTTTACCTGTTGCCCGGCGATCATCTTCAGACCCGGATACAGGGACTCGGGACCCTGGAGAATTCGGTGACAGCGGAAAAAGACCGGTCCTGAAAAAATACGCGCCTGACATCCGGTTTGCCGGGATGTCAGGCGCGAGGCCCTGCTGACTGTCTATGGGCGGGTGGGGTTACCGGCTCCAGGAATCATCCGGCATCTGCCGCTTTCCGGAACCCGGATCCCTGAAAGGTTTTATCCAATAATTTTGGATAGATTTGTTCTTTCATGTCTGTGTCATGTCAGGGGCACGGCACCGGTTAATACCGACGCAGCCTGAGCCTCTTCTGCCGCCATGAACCGGGTCCTGTCCATATCCCTGGCCCAGTTTGGGACAATCGCCTCTGCCATTTCCTTTGTGAAAGCCTCCACGGCCGATGCCTTGGCCGAACCGGAGTTCAGGAGCCACCTTTTTTGCAGCCAGCATGAAATCGATCCGGTTTTCCTGGAGCTGCTTCATGATGTCGGAAATTTCCGCGTTCAGCCGGCTTAATTCCGTGCGGTCCGGTTGAGAGGTTTCCATGAGCAGGCGGACTTCATTGTGTTTCTGCATCATGGATGCCCGCAGTCCATAGGTGTCATCAATGAATTTCTGACGCAGCGTCGTCAGTTCGTCTTTCTGGGCATCGCTCAGGTCGTTGTAGGCATACCGGTCAATGCCGGGACAGCTGAAGCCGCCGCCATATCCGCCCATGCTTCGGCCGGGTCCCCAGGAAAACGCCTGGGTGGCTAAAAATCCAACGGCGATCAACGCGGTGATCAGTATCAATGTTTTTTTCATGATGGTCTCTCCTTTGTAAATGGGGTTGTGTTGGTTTTTTTGTCCGGGTATCTGTGTCTGTCAGATACCGGCTTGTCTTGGCAATTTTATAAAGCAAAGGGTGTGCCATATTCAAAATTTAATTATATCTATTTGAAATAAAAGGATTAATTTGTTTTTTGGGGATTCGGCTGGATGGAGATGGGTTGTCACCGTATTGTATCCTTTTTACCCGAATCCGGTATCCATGTGGGTAATTATTATACGATAGGTGGTGAACCAGGGACGTCATCAGTGCAGGAAGAATTTCGATCCCAACTTAAATATGTGAGCATTATCAACGGCACAAAAATTCTGGGATGGGGATATATACATTTGATATCAAATAGGGTAGAACCAGTTGAAACTGGTACATTCCTTGCTATGTTATGTAGGCATGAATACATTATCGACCCGATCACTGTCGTCCCTGATTTCTCCGCTCATGCTGGCAGGTGTGCTGCTGGTGCTGACCCCGATTTTTGCGGTCATGACCCTGGACCGGATGGAAAAACTCAAATCCCATATCACTGACCAGCAGCTGGCCAAGGGGATTTCTCTGATCCGGACCTTTGAGGCCGGTACCCGCACCGGTATGGTGACCATGCACTGGGGCATGCGGCGGATTCAGGATTTGCTCCAGGAGACCGCATTTCAGCCGGATGTGCAGTATATTATGATCGTTTCGGCCGGAGGCACCATTCTGGCCCACAGTGACCCACCCCGGGTGGGGCAGGTTTTGGCGGATATGCCGGATATCATTGATTCAGAAGCAGAGAGAGGTTTGGTGCATTATCGGTATCAGCAAGAAGATGAAGAAAAGGTATTTGAGGTATACAAGCGGTTTACCCCCATGGAAAGTCGGTTTGGGGGGCATTCCATGCGAATGCACGGTATGCAGCGGATGAGGGGAAAAGAAAGGCCGTTTCAAGGTGGCAGCGGTGACTTGGGAAAAAACAAGGTCCTTGAAGACGGCGCTTTGATTCTGGTTGGTCTTTCCATGGATCAGATGGCATTCGCCCAGGCCCGGCTCCTGCGTCATGCCGTGGGGCAGGGGGTGGTGTTTTTTATCCTGGGGTGTGCGGGCGTGATCAGCCTGATGGTGTTTCAGGCCTATCGCACCACCAAAGCCCGGCTGGTCAGTGCCAGGGCATTGTCCGAAAAATTGAAAAAAGAGATTGAAACCACCCGACACCTGGCGGCTATCGGCAAGCTGGCGGGCGGTGTGGCCCATGAGATCAGAAATCCGTTAAGCTCCATCAAGGGATTTGCCACCTATTTTGAAAAACGGTATGCTGACCATCCGGATGATCAGGAGACCGCCAGAATCATGGTCCAGGAGGTGGAACGGATCAACCGGTCCGTCACCCAACTGCTGGAGTTTGCCAAACCGGTGGCGGTTGATAAAAAAGAGGTGGAAATCCGGGAAATGATCTCCCATTCATTGAAGCTGATGGCCCATGATCTGGAAAAAAAATCTATTGCGGTTCACACGGATATTCAGTCGGTCCGGTCAACCTGTTACACCGATCCGGACCGCATGAATCAGATTCTGCTCAACCTTTACATGAACAGTCTGGCCGCCATGGCAGAGGGCGGACGTCTCACGGTTACGGTAAAGGATCTTGGACCTGAACAGGATCTGGAAATTCAGGTCACCGATGATGGCTGCGGCATGGATGAGCAGGTATTGTCGGAAATTTTCGACCCCTATTTCACCACCCGGCCGGATGGCACCGGCCTGGGACTGTCCATCGTTCACCGGCTGGTGGAAACCCTGGGTGGGGATATTCGGGTGGAAAGTGGCAAAGGTCAGGGAACCACATTTTTTATCCGGCTGTTCGCTCAGGCAAAGGAAGATACCCATGCGACATAAAATACTGGTGGTGGAGGATGATCCCGCTCATGCCCGGATGCTTAAGACCCTGATATCGGACTGGGGATATGAGGTGATGCTGGCTGATGACGGGGATACCGGGGTGGAACAGGTGAAATCCCGGAGGGTTGATATCGTGTTGCTGGATATGAAAATGAAGCGCATGTCCGGCATGGAGGCCCTGTCTCGGATCCGGGCCTATAATCCGTCTCTGCCCGTGGTGATGATGACCGCGTATTCATCCGTGGACACGGCCGTGGAAGCCCTGAAGATCGGGGCCTATGACTATCTGACCAAACCGCTGGATTTCGACCGGTTGAAGCTGACCATTAAGCGGATCATGGAACGGATCTTTCTGCAGTCGGAAAACCGGCAGCTCAAGGAGCGACTCAAATCCACCGCTCTTCGTCACAATATCCTGGGCAAAAGTCCGGCCATGACGGCGCTGTTGGATACCCTGGACATGGTGGCGCCCACGGATGCCAATGTGCTGGTGGCCGGAGAATCCGGCACCGGCAAGGAATTGGTGGCCGCGGCCCTGCATGAGAACAGCCCCCGGAAGGACCGTCCGTTTGTCCGGATCAACTGTGCGGCCATCACCCCGACCCTGTTGGAATCGGAACTGTTCGGCCATTCCAAGGGCGCATTCACCGGGGCGGACAAAAAACGGAAAGGTAAATTCCTTCTGGCCCACAAAGGCAGTATCCTGCTGGATGAAATCGGTGAGATGAGCCTGCCTATGCAGGCCAAACTGCTGCGGGTGCTTCAGGAAAAAGAGATTACGGCCGTGGGCAGCGATGAAAATATTGAGGTGGATGTACGGGTAATCGCGGCCACCAACCGGGACCTGAAGTCCATGGCGGAAGAGGGCACGTTCCGTCAGGACCTGTTTTTCCGCCTGAATGTGGTGACAGTGACCATTCCGCCTTTGCGGGAACGTCCCGAAGATATCCCCGAGCTGGTTTTGCATTTTCTGACCCGGTTTTCCGAGAAAAACCGACGGGAGATTCAGGGGGTGGCACCGGATGCCATGGATGCCATGATCCGGTATGCCTGGCCCGGAAATGTCCGGGAATTGATGAATGCCGTGGAACGGGCTGTGGTGCTGGCCCGCACCGATTATATTACCCGGGCGGACTTGCCCTTTGGACAGGGGGATGACGAGCCTGGCCCAAACGATGGCCCGGGAGCGGAGGGCCTGGAAAACATTCCGTTATCCCGGATTGAAAAAGAGGCGATTTTATCCACCCTGGCCGCAGCCGGCGGTAACAAAAGCGAAACTGCCCGGCGCCTGGGCATCACCCGGAAAACATTGTTGAACAAACTCAGACAGTATGGAAAAGGCGCTTGATGCGGGAAACCCTTAACCCGGGTGCTCTCTGTATTTTCCTTTTTTAAAACGGAAAAACAGGGAGGAAGGGACTCATACGGGTTCTTGACAATCGGATATCATTTGCGTACAACCGGTGAAACCGGAATACCATATGTGGATGCGTAAGTGCCAGGGTACGGCGCAAACCCTGGCATCAGATTTTCAAGGAGGCGTGACATGACCAATCCGCGGCATTATCTGTTTCTGACCTTTGTCTACCTGCTGGTGGTGGCCGGTGTGTGCGCACTTCTGGCGACCCCGCTCAGGGCCGCGTTCATGGCCAACTGGGGATTCAACCTGTTGATTTTGGGCGCCCTGTGCGTGGGCATTGCCATCAACGTGTTCCAAATTCTGCGGCTGGAACCCGAGATCAACTGGATTAAAAAATTCCGCACCGGGGATCCCGGCCTTTCCACGGTGGAGCCGCCCACCCTGCTGTCACCGCTGGCCAAACACCTGGAAGAGATTCACCGGGACCGGTTCCGGCTGTCGGCCGGGTCGTTGAGCACGGTGCTGGACGGGATCCGGGGACATCTGGATGAATCCCGTGAAATTTCCAAATACATGATCGGGCTGCTGGTGTTTTTAGGGCTTTTAGGCACATTCTGGGGACTGCTCCAGACCATCGGTACCGTGGGCCAGGTCATCAGCGGCCTGGAAGTGGGCAACGGGGATTATGCCGTGCTGTTCGATCACTTGAAACAGGGGCTGGAAAACCCGCTGAAGGGAATGGGGACAGCGTTTTCTTCCTCTTTGTTCGGCCTGGGGGGCAGTCTGGTGCTGGGGTTTATCGATATCCAGGCCGGGCATGCCCAGAACCGGTTTTTCAATGAAATGGAAGAGTGGCTGTCCGGGGTCACCCGGCTGGTGGATGTGGATGAGCTGCCCCAGGCCGGCTCAGGGACAACTGTCGAGATGTTCAAAAGCATCGACACCAACCTGCGGGTCCTGATCAACCAGATGCAGAAAAACAACCAGGCCATGACAGCTCTGCTCAACCAACAGAAGAGAACTCCGGATTCTCCTCCGGAATCTGAAGCCTGACAGGAGCGGACATGTTATCCAGAGCGCGGCGAAGCGCAAGCCCTATCACAGCCTGGCCCGGATATGTAGATGTGCTGTCCGCCCTGCTGATGGTGGTGATTTTTGTCCTGATGATCTTTGTGGTGGCTCAGTTTCTGCTCAGTGAGGTGCTGAGGGGCCAGGAGAGTGAACTGGCAAAACTTCATGCCCAGGTGAACCAGATGGCGGAGCTGCTTGGCGTTGAAAAGGAGAAATCCGGACGACTGGAAACCCAGGTAGCACGGTTGTCCGATACCATTATCGCCCTGTCCGAGGACAAAGAGGTGCTCATGTCCCAGGTGGCGAATTATCAGGCACAGGCAAAAATTGATGAAGACACCCTTAAACAACAGATGCTCACCATTGCCAGCCTTAATGAAGATATCTCGGCCCTGAGGCAGGTCAAAGAGCAGCTGGAGCAGGAAGTGGGGGACCTGGCTGCGGCTCTGGAGTCCCGGGACCGGGAGCTGGGGGTGATCCGAGATCGGTCCATGCGCCTGGCGGCTCGGCTGGCGGATCAGACCGAAACCACGATGCTGGCCCAGGAAGAAATCGAGGAACAGGACATTCGGATCCAGGCGCTGTCTGCGGTATTGGCATCCCAAAAGGAAAGCATTGAAAAGGAGCAGCAGCTGTCGGCATCGGCCAGGGCAGAGGTGACCCTGCTCACGGATCAGATTTCCAGGCTCAGGGACCAGCTGGAGGTGATCAAAACCGCCCTGGCCCAGGAGGAGGCGGCATCCGAGAAAAAGGATGCCAAGATCGAAGACTTGGGAAAACAATTGAACATCGCCCTGGCCAGGAAAGTCCATGAACTGACTCAATACCGGTCCGAGTTTTTCGGACGTCTCAAACAGATCCTGGGGAACAATCCGGCCATCCAGATCCGGGGGGATCGGTTCGTATTCCAGGCGGAGCTGCTTTTCGCCTCCGGGTCCGCCGATCTCGGGGATGCGGGTAAAGCCCATCTGGCTGCCCTGGCTGAGACTTTGCTAACCGTTGCCCAAAAGATTCCAAAGGATATCGACTGGATTCTCCAGATCGACGGCCACAGCGACAAGGTGCCCATCAACAATGAATTTTTTTCTTCCAACTGGGAACTGTCCACAGCCAGGGCCGTGTCAGTGGTGCGGTTTTTAAGCCGCCAGGGGATTCCGGAAAAACGGATGGCTGCCGCTGGATTCAGCAAATACCATCCCATCGATCCCGCAGACACCCCGGAAGCCTATCGCAAAACCGGCGTATCGAGATCAAACTCACCAATTATTAAAAAAGCCCGGGGTCAGGCCAGCCCGGGGTCAGGCCTGCGTTATTGTAGTTATTGGCGCCAATGGTCCCGCGCTACCGCGTTGTCGTTCAGCGGTTAAAACCGTTCGATGAGCCGGTCGATGAGAAAGGTGGATTCCCGCAACGCCTGATCGCTGAAGGATCCGAACCATTCGGCGATGTCGTTGAACTGGCGGACAAAGGACGGGATATCTTTGTTTTCAAGCATGTTGACATGCTGTGTCAATGAAGTGACAAACTGTCTCAACAGATCCCGCCGTTCTTTTGTGGCAAAAATGATCTGGGCGTATAGCCCGGCATCCTGGGCGAACAGACGGCCCACCATGCCCAGCTCCAGGCGGTAAATCGGACTGGAAAACTCCAGGGTGCGCTGTATTTTTACTCGTTTTTCAAACAGGAACCGACCGAAACAGAAGGTGGCGAAATGTCTCAAAGCCTGGACGATTTCCATGATGTCATCATGTTCGGAGGCGGTGGCCTGGACCGGAATGGCTCCCCACAGCCCCATTTGTTCCACCAGCCAGTGGCCGGCGCTCATGTCTCGGCCCGGCGTGTAGACAATGATCTGTTTGTCGAAAGAAGACGTGGTGGGGCCGAACAGCGGATGCAAACCCAGAACCGGGCCGCTGTGGCTGTTGCACATGGCCTTCATCGGGTCTTTTTTCACGGAGGTCAAGTCTGTCAGAAGTGCCGTGGCCGGCAGGAACGGGGCGATCTTTTCGATGGCCGGCACAGTGTGTTCAATGGGCACCGACACCAAAGCCAGATCAATGCCGTGGCACAACCGGGGGGCAGCTTCCCAGTTCGATTCCGTCAGGATCCGGACCCGATATCCTGATTTTTCAAACAGCCCGGCAAACATGGCCCCCATCTGTCCGGCACCGCCGATGATGAGAACGGTGGCGCCGGGCCGGACCCCTTTATATTGCATGGAGACGGTCTGCTTGACCCGGGACTGGCGGATGATCACCCGGAACAGGTTTTCCGTGACATCCGGGTCCAGCCCTTTTTCCGCAGCCTGGGTTCTAAGCCGGGAGATCATGTCCTCTTCCCTGGCCGGATGGTACACAGGTATGTCACATTTTTTTTCAGGGCTGCCACCTGATCCACCTGATCCTGTCGTCTGGCCAGCAGGGTCAGGATCTGGGAATCGATGCGGTCGATTTCGTCCCGCAACGGGCGGATCCGGTCTGAAAATCGGGTGTCTGTCATCATTCAGTCTCCCATGGTCACGCCGTCATCAGCCGAGCCCGTTTGATTAAAAGTCGGTTGCAACTGGCGATGTTTTCTCTGGTGTAAAGGGTGAATTCATCACGGTAGGTTTCATTGAATAGCTGGGTCTCCAGTTCCCGGTCTGTCAAAGATGTCCGGGTCACCCGGTCGATGAAATTTTGCGCCGCATCCAGGCCGGCCTGAATACCTGCGGTCGCCGCCTGATGTTTCAACGGCCCCTGATGCCCCGGACACACGATGGCCGGGGCCATAGCCCGGATTTGTTCCAGCGTGTCCAGATATTCTCTGGCACCCGTGAAGAACAGGGGCCAGAAAAATCTTCCCGGAAAATGAAATCCCAGGCTGTCCGAACAGAACAGTATATCTCCCACCCGCCCCAGGATATTGCCCGGGGAATGCCCATCAACCGGGAAAAGCCCAAGGTCCACGCCCCCCAGATCCAGCACGGCCTTGTCTGCAACTTCCCGGACCTCTGACAGGTCAGGAATGGTGTCAATGGGAGGCCGGCCCGGTTGGATGCCTCTTGCAGCCAGCCCTTTGGACATGAACGCATCTTCGGCCATCATTAAAGGCCCTGCCTTGGGATGGGCGATGAATTCCGCTGCCCCGGGTCCGGTCACCACCTGGGCGGCGGAAAATCGCTCCATTAATCCGGAAAGTCCGGTAATATGATCAGAATGAGGATGGCTGACGATCAGATAATCCGGCATCACTTCTAAATGTTCCAACTGCTGGATCACCGTGTCCACCAACCCGGAAATCCCGGCCTCGAACAGGGCCGTCTTTTTATTTCCTTGAACCAGGAACAGATTGATGTAGTAATTGCCCAGCACCGTCACCCGGGATGACAATTTTTGGGGATAACCGAATAAAGTGTTTGTTGCCTCAGCGTCAGTCATTTACGTTTTCCTGTTCAACAGTCAATGAATGGAATGGATCAGGCTAAAAATTCAACACACGGATGTCAAGAATAATTTTGCAGGAAAAGCCGAGCTGACTGAATATTGGGCCTGAGTCCCGTATCATGCACTGATCGATGGCCAGGATGTTGACATCACCAGGGGACTGTGGTACATCCGAAAAGATTGTTTTTGCCTGAAACAAGGGATGACGGGAAAGTAAAAATTTAAGGAAGGGTTCACCATGGATCAGAACAGCATTACCATCAATGGTCACGTCTATCAATTTAGACCTGGCCAGACCATTCTGGACGTTGCACAGGAAAATAATATTGATATCCCCAATCTTTGCCATCTGAAAGGCACCCGCGCGACCGGGGCCTGCCGTGTTTGTATTGTGGAGCTGGAGGAATCCTGGGGGAAGAAACTGGTGTCTTCATGCAGTTCCCCGGCCAAAAACGGCATGATCGTTCATACAGAGTCCCCGAAAATTGTTGAATACCGCAGATTTTATATTGGATTGATGCTGGATTCTGGCAACCACAACTGTGATATCGGCGCATCCGCTGATGAATCCTGGACCGATTTCCAGATCGAGGCCATGGAAAACGATCAGAAAGAGGAATTGTGTCCGGTGTGGGGAGACTGCGAACTTCAGGCCCTGGCCTACCGGTACCAAGTCAAGGGCCGGGTCAGCGGCCGTCACAGAGAACCGGTCAAAGTGCCGATTGAAACGGATAATCCCTTTATTGTGAGGGATATGTCCCGGTGCATTCTTTGCGGTAGATGTGTGGCTGCCTGCAACGAGCTTCAGGTGAACCAGGCAATTGATTTCGGATTCCGGGGAGACAAAGGCAAAATCACTGCCGGGACCGGGGCGACGTTGATGAATTCCAGCTGCGTGTTCTGCGGGGAATGTGTCCAGGTCTGCCCGGTCGGGGCGCTGATTCCCACCAAAGCGTTCCGGGATGACCGGTTTGTTCCCACCAGCACCGTGCGGACCACCTGTTCGTTTTGCGGTGTTGGGTGTCAGATGGATGTCCATGTCCAGAACAATCACATCGTTAAAATCGACGGAGCGGACCGCAACCTGCCCCCCAACAACGGCATGCTTTGTGTCAAAGGCCGGTATGGATTTGAATTTGTCGGGGCGACGGACCGCTTGACCACGCCTTTGATCAAAAAAGACGGTAAACAGGTGCCGGCTTCCTGGGATGAAGCCCTGGATCTGGTGGCAAAAAAATTCACTGATATCAAGGAGAAGCACGGGCCGGACAGCATGGGCGTGCTGACCTCTGCCCGGGCCACCAACGAGGACAATTACATCGTACAGAAATTCACCCGGGCCGTGCTCAAAACAAACAATATCGACCATTGTGCGCGACTGTGACACAGCTCCACTGTAGCCGGTCTGGCTGCATCTTTTGGAAGCGGTGCCATGACAAACACCATCGCTGATATCGAAACATCGGACATGATTCTGGTCACCGGATCCAATACCACGGAGAACCATCCGGTCTTGTCCACGTTCATCAAGCGGGCGGCCCTGAAAGGCAAAAAACTGGTGGTGATTGATCCCCGGTTTGTGAAGCTGGCCAATAATGCCACCCGGTGGCTTCGCCCGAACCCGGGAACCGATATCGCCTGGATCAACGGGCTGATGCATGTGATCATCAAGGAAGACCTGCACGACAAGACCTTTATTGCGGACCGTACGGAAAATTTTGAGGCCCTCAAGGAAGTCGTGGCTTCCTACACTCCGGAAAAGGTCGAGGAGATCACGGGAATCGCGGCCCAGGACATCATTGATGTGGCCCGGGAATTCGCTGAAGCCCCGGCCGCGTCCATCTGCTACTGTATGGGGATTACCCAGCACACCTGCGGCACGGACAATGTCAAATCCCTGGCCAATCTGTCCATGCTGTGCGGTCACCTGGGCAAACCCGGGGGCGGGGTCAATCCGCTCAGAGGCCAGAACAATGTCCAGGGTGCCTGTGACATGGGCGGGCTCCCCAATGTGTTCACCGCTTACCAGGCGGTGAACAATGAGAATGCCAGAAAAGGGTATGAGGCCGCCTGGAGTGTGGCGGGCATGTCTGCCAAACCCGGTCTGCCGGTGACGGAAATGGTTGAAAAGGCCCATTCAGGTGAATTCAAATCCCTGTATATCATGGGGGAGAATCCCATGGTGTCTGACCCGGATCTGAACCATGCGGAAAAAGCCTTTTCCAATCTAGAGTTTCTGGTGGTCCAGGATATTTTTGAAACCGAAACCACGGCCCTGGCGGATGTGGTCCTGCCGGCCTGTTCCTGGGCGGAAAAAGACGGCACTTTTTCCAATACGGAACGTCGGGTTCAGCGGGTGAGAAAAGCGGTGGAACCCCCGGAAGGAACAAAACTGGACTGGGAAATTTTCTGTGAGATCGCTCAACGCATGGGCTATGACATGACCTATGGAAACAGCCGTGAGATTTATGACGAGATCTGTGCGGTGACTCCGTCTTACCGAGGCATCACCTGGGACCGCATCGAAAAGCTCGGTATCCATTGGCCCTGCCCGGATGAAAGCCATCCCGGCACCCCGATTCTGCACACCACCCAGTTCACTCGCGGCAAAGGGCTGTTCCATGCCATCGAGCACCAGCCGCCAGCGGAACTGCCGGATGAGGATTATCCCTATGTTTTGACCACCGGGCGGGTGCTGTACCATTATCATACCCGGACCATGACCGGCCGGACCGAAGGGTTGAATGTGCTTTCTCCGGAATGTTTTGTGGAAATCTCGCACAATGATGCCAGAAAACTGGGTTTGAATTCCGGGGATCTGGTGGAGGTGTCTTCCAGAAGAGGCCAGGTCAGTGCCAAACTCAAAGTGTCCCACATGGCCATGGATGGCACTATTTTCATGCCGTTTCACTTTGCCCAGGCCGCGGCCAACAAGCTGACCAATTCCAAACTGGATCCGGTGGCCAAGATTCCGGAACTCAAGGTGTGCGCCATTAACATCAAACCCGCGGCATAGGCTCATTCAGGTAGTACTTCTGAGCCAGACCTTTTAATGAGAAGAGCCCGGCATGATACATGCCGGGCTCTTCTCATTTTTTATATCTTAAAAAAGGTTCGGGGCTGGATACACGCTTTATCCAGCCCCGAATATCAAAGAGTGTCAAAAATACGTTAAGTCATTTATGCGTTTTCTGGCACTTTGGTTTTGATTCTGGGAGAGACGCAGTCCACGGCACTGAACTTGGCCGGACATTTTTCCTGGCACACCCCGCACTGAACACAGACGGACTGGTCAATGACATGGACCTTTTTCTTTTCTCCGGAAATGGCGCTTACCGGGCAGGACTTGGCACAGATGCCACATCCCACACATTTGTCTTCTTGAATGACAAAAGAGATCAAAGATTTGCAAACTTTGGCCGGGCAGCGTTTCTCAAAGATATGGGCTTCATATTCATCCATAAAATACCGCAGGGTGGTGAGCACCGGGTTGGCGGCCGTCTGACCCAGACCGCAGATGGATCCGGCATGGATCGCCAGACTCAGTTCATACAAGAGATCAAGGTCTTCCTTTCTGCCGTTTCCGGCGCAGATTTCCTTGAGCACCTCCAGCAGTTCTTTGGTCCCCAGCCGACAGGGCACGCATTGTCCGCAGGATTCGATGACCGTGAAATCCAGGAAATACCGGGCCACGTCCACCATACAGGTTTTTCATCCATGACTACCATACCGCCGGAACCCATGATGGAGCCTGCTTCGTCCAAGGAGTCATAATCGATGGGGGTGTCCAGCAGAGATGCCGGCAGGCAGCCGCCTGAAGGACCTCCGGTCTGGACCGCTTTGAACGTACCACCGTCCGAGATGCCGCCGCCGATGTCATAGATGATTTCCCTGAGCGTAATTCCCATGGGCACTTCGATGAGCCCGCAGTTGTTCACCTTGCCGGTCAGAGCGAAAATCGCCGTTCCTGTGCTTTTTTCCGTGCCGACACTGGCAAACCATTCCGCGCCCTTGGTGATGATCATGGGAGCGGAGGAAAAGGATTTCACGTTGTTGAGCAGGGTGGGTTTGTCGTACAGCCCGATTTCCGTGGTTCTCGGCCGGGGTGCCACCCGGGGCATGCCTCGTTTGCCTTCAATGGAGAGGGTGAGTGCCGTGGACTCGCCGCAGACGAACGCCCCGGCACCGGGAAAGATTTTGATTTCAAAATTGAAGTCGGTGCCCATGATGTTTTTCCCCAGGAACCCCTTTTCGTGGGCCTGGGAAATGGCCCTCTCCAGACGTCTGATGGCCAGCGGATACTCCGCCCGCACATAGATGAATCCGGTTTCCGCGCCGATGGTATATCCGGCGATGATCATGCCTTCCAGAACCGAATGCGGGTCTCCTTCAATCACGGCCCGGTCCATGAACGCACCAGGGTCTCCTTCATCGGCGTTGCACACCACATATTTGGGGGTGCCTTTGGCGGCCAGTCCGGCCTCCCATTTCCGGCCAGCGGGAAATCCCCCGCCGCCGCGTCCTCGGAGGCCGGATGCCTTCATGACGTCCACCACTTCCTGTTGGGTCATGGAGGTTAAGGCCTTGTGAAGCCCCTCATATCCCTGATTGGCGATGTAGTGATTGATGTTGGTGGGGTCGATGATGCCGCAGAGGCGAAATACCCGCCTTTCCTGGGGCTTGAAGGATGGGGTATCCAGAATTCTGGTCACGCCTTTGATCTCTCCCTGCCCGAATGTGCCCAGCGTGTACTGGGGCAGCGGGTCGTCGCCTTTGATGTAGGAATCAACGATTTCGGTCACCATTTCAGGGGTGACGTTTTTATAGCAGATCGTGGGTTTGCCGGGTTTGTCGATGTTCACCAGCGGTTCGGCATAGCAGGGACCGATACACCCGACTTCACGAACGCTGGCCGTTACCTTTTTCTGGGCCAGTTCATCCTCGAATGCCTTGACCACGGCCATGGCTCCGGCGGATCTGCCGCAGGTGGCGGTGCCGATGGCAATTTGAGGGACCTGGCCGTTCAGCAGCTCATCCCACTCTTTTTTGGCCTGTTCCTGTATGTCAGCAAACGTCATTTTGCTTTCCTCCTGTCGATTATTTCCGAAACCATTTTGGGGGTCAGCTTGGCTTCCACATCCTCATCGATCATCACACAGGGTGCCAAGGCGCAGCAGCCGATACAAGCCACGGTTTCCAAAGTGTATTCCTGGTCTTCGGTGGTTTCACCTTCCGCAATATTCAATGCACGTTCCACTTCTTCCAGAATTTTTTCCGCACCCCGGACATGGCAGGCGGTTCCGCGACATACCATGAAAGAATGTTTGCCTCTAGGAGTGAACCGGAACTGGGCATAAAAAGATGCCACGGCAAACACTCTGCTTTCAGGCAGCCCCGTTGTTCTGGCGATTTCACGCATGGCTTCATCCGGCAGGTATCCGAGTTCCGCCTGTACTTTCTGTAGAATCGGAATCAGCGCATCCCGTTTTCCCCTGTAGGGTGAAAGTATCTCACTCAACCGATCATCCATTCTGTCTCCCTCCTTAACCTTGGCTTTATGCTGAACGTGGCTCTCTTTTTATTCAAATTTGTGAATATTACAATATCTGATTAAAAATATAAATACCTATCTAAAAATTCCGTTGTTTTATCCGGTTACTGATATCACACAACCGGATTGCAGAAAAGATTAAACTGGCAGTGCTTTCAAAATCTTGATGCTGAAATGGTTTTTATCCCGGTTTTTGTGGTATCTTTTTAAAACAGGCGATTGATGTGACCCCTGATCCCTGTACCCAGGCCGTACTCATGTTCCTGAAGGCAGTCAAGTCGTCGGACGAAAAACAGTTTGAAGCGATGGTGGATACCGGGGCATCCAAGGAAGCCGTGTCCCTGGCCACTGAAAGTTAAAATTGCCGTGTCACGGATATCCGGCAGTCCGGAGACGAATATCATCTGATTATTAAAATCCCATCGGTCACCGTGTGAGAACGTTATTCAATTATTTCAAGAAAAACCGCCCCATGGATCCGGTAGCAGACAGGAAAGCGTCTGGGTGGAGAAAAGGGGCGTTTCAAGCGGATCAGGGTATCCTGGCGTTTGAACATACCAGCGAGGTGATCCAGGCGGAAAGACTGCTCAAAAACAGCGGATGGGATATCCGGGTCATGGGCCAGCCCCCGGAGATCCAGACCGGATGCGACCTGGTGATCGTGTTTCCTTTGATCGAGCAGCTGGAAATCGTCCGGCTGCTCACCGCCCGCAACAATATACCGCTCCGGGGGGTGTCGATGAGGGACCCGCTGCTGGAACCGGTCAGACTTCCTCCCCCACCCCGGCCCCGGGCATTGACGAGATCACCTGCCACATCCCCCGGGCCCGGGAAACGGTCCTGAAAGGTATAAAAACTTTAGTTTGGAAAATTCAAAACCACGGTATTGTTCTGAGCCCTCGCTTTATGATCCCTTTGAGGGTGACAGACCTTTGATACCGGGTATGCAATTTTCTGATGAATTTTCTTTAACGTTGACACTAAAACGGATCTCCTTTCCCGGTATCCTATTTAAAAATCCCTAAAATCGTCATCATCCATGGGAATCACCTGTTCGGGTCTTATTTCTTTGCCCTTCCGAACCGTCATCGGATCTTCATTCCGTTTCAGGGCCAGGGCCGGGAGTCTCTTTTGGGATTCATACTGATAAGTGGCATGAGACATGCCCCCGTGTTTTACGCTTCCCCCCACAAGGCACACCAGCTCCATCACCATCTCCTTCATCTGCTCGGCCTGGGCGTTCATCTCTTCCGATGCGCTGGCCGATTCCTCGGAGCTTGAGGCATTCTGCTGGACCACCTTGTCCATTTCGGCTACAGCCGTATTCACTTGATCAAGTCCCTGGGCCTGTTCCCTGGAGGCGGCAGCGATTTCACCCACCAGTTCCCCCACCTTGCCAGTGCTTTCCGCCACCCGGTTGAAATCTTCGTTGGTCGTGGCTACCAGTTCCGATCCGTCCCTGATCTTCTTCACCGTCCCTTCAATGAGCGCCGAGGTATCCTTGGCGGCATCTGCAGCCCGCATGGCCAAGTTCCGCACCTCGTCCGCCACCACGGCGAATCCAGCTCCCGCCTCACCGGCACGGGCCGCCTCCACCGCCGCGTTCAGGGCCAGGAGATTGGTTTGAAAGGCGATCTCGTCGATGGTTTTGATAATTTTGGAAGTTTCCTCGCTGGCCTTTGAAATCTCTCCCATGGACTGGGTCAGCCGGTTCATGGAACCATTGGCCTTGCCCACACCTTCGTTAGCTTCCTGCATAAGCCCGTCCGCCTGGTTGGAATGGTCGGCGTTCTGTTTCGTCATGGAGGCAATCTCTTCGAGGGAGGCGGACGTTTCCTCCAGGGACGCGGCCTGTTCCGAAGCCCCTTCAGCTAGAGACTGGCTGGCAGCCGATACCTGGGACGCGGCTGAAGTCACCTGGTCCGCACCATCGCTTAAGTTTTCGATGATTCGGTTGATGGGTTTGGTAATCCCCCGGGTGATGAAAAAGCCAATGTGGAACCGATCAGGATGGTGCCGATCAGCAACGCGATCAGAAGCAGTTTTACCTTGTGCACCAAATCCACGGCCGCAATGCCAATGTCATAGGCGTCCTTGTCCGCCTGCACTGCGGTTTTGGAAGTCAGGCTCACGATCCACGTGGCTGCTGCGTCTGACTGTTCCAACAGTTCCTTTTGTTTTTCCTTGTTGCTGATCCACTGATCCATATGCTGCAAATAGCTGTCGCCATGGGTGACAGCTGTATCGGCCCGCTCTTTATCCGCGGGATCCGTGGACCGGTCCGCAATATCTTTTGCGACAGCCGCCAGCTCTTTCATTGCTTCGTAGAGTCTGTCGGCGTTTTCCTTATGCAAATCTATCTGATAAAGGTATTGGTTTCTCAGAGCGGTATTGAAAAGATCGATGGCGTCGTTGGCGATCTCGAGCTTGTCAACACGACTGGCGACTTCGTCCAAATCCATTTGACCGATAGCTTTCTTGAGTTTTTCGTTCTGGCTATCGATATAGTCAATCCATTGTTTCTCGATGACCGACGCATCCTCGCCCAGCTGTTTTTCCAGTTCCTTGTTGGCCATGGCCATGGCCGCATATTCTTTTCCGATACCGGCGTATTCCTTGAGTTTCGCCTTGACGTCATTTGCCGCCTGCACCGTTTCCGCATGGTTCAAAGCCGTTGCGATGGGTATAATTTTATCGGCGGCCTTGCCGACTTGTTCCCGCTGGTCAAACCATTCTTGTTTACTCTCTTCGTTCAGCTTGATGTCGAACTCATAGGATAACACATGGGTCTGCCACATGGCCCGCTCGGTCTCCACAACCGCCGAAGTTTCCGGTATTTCCTGAGTGGCCAGCTGTTTCACGATTCCCCCCACATCGGCCATATAATAAATGGCCACAAGACCGATAACCGCCGTCAAAATCAATCCAACGGCAAATCCACCCGAAATTTTGGTTCCTACTTTTAAATCCTTGAACATTTTATACCTCCTTAATTATGCGTGTTTCCGGTTCTTTCGGACCATGAATATTCAGGGGCTGTCCAATCTGGCCCCTTTCCTCGCCAGGCGTATTCCACCAATGGGCCGATTTCGCAAACGCCCAAGACCGGGATCACCCTGCCGCGTAGGCTGATTCTCAATGCACATACTGTGCCATCTTCGATACCGAAGTGATGAGTATCATTCCGATGATTTCCTTTTATCTTGTTTGAAATCTGAGACGCTCCCTCCCAAAAAGTTATGATCAATCCGCGACGTCTTAACTGTTCGGATTCAATGACACGTCAAGCCGGGTACCACATCCAGAAGGAGCCTTTGCCTCGACCGCCTCTTACCCGCTAACATGATGTTCATTCACCGTTTCGCCGACCTTCATATTTACCGATCAAATTTTAACAAAGGATAAACATTCATTATAACAAAGGATGAAAGAATTTTCAAGAGCCAATATGTGTAGAAAAGCCTGTTTTTTTTACCTGAAAGTCCACAATTCTATACCTAACCGGGAAAAACAGGTATCCAAAGACAAGAATTTTCCGGTAGTTTATCGTAAGATGGCAGGGATCGCCCCGCGCCTCTCACTCTCCTTCCCCTTTGGAGGGATAGAGGGGGATATGTGCTATCGCCTCTTAGCGAATTAAAAATTACAGAAGAAAACAGCGCATGGCCCCGACCTGGAAATCATTAATAACCTTTCCGCCAAATTCAACACGAAAAAAATGCTCGAACTATATCCGCTGCGCCCGCTGCAGCAATCAAATCCATTTCACAAAATGGGGACGTTACAGCAGATATCATTCTTTAATACTGTCCCTGCTTTTCCCGGATCGTTGACTGGCTCTTTGGCGATACGGGATTATCAGCCATTTTTTGCACGGGGTGGCCCAGGATGTATCCCCGGACTCATACCATAATTCATTGAGGCAAATTGAAATTAAGTTTCCCAGCGACCAGGTGAATCATGGCGTAATAGTTTTTCACCGTTGTGTAACCCATCACCCGCACCTTTGCCCTCTGTGGCCTTCAGTACATAGGTGCTATCCATGTCTACAAACAAAATGACATAGTTGTATCCACGTTCTCGGGAGATCTCATCAAGTCCGACACATGTTTGACATAGCTATGATTGGCATTCTTATATCCCTCTTGGGTATAATCGTGCAGAATCCGTCATAACTGCGTATCATACTCACCAACGTCGCCAATATTTTGACAGGCATTTGCTTGGCCGGTGTACCACCATGGCTTCAAACAGCAGTTTAAATCCACTGTCAAGTCTGGCTAAAGGGATAGCGACGATTCGCGGTCTGCAGTCAGAACAGGCGCCTCCTGGCATCCGGGCAGAAATGTAGGTTTCGTGCTGAAAAAAATTAGATGACGTTAAGTCTTTTCATCAGTATCGTGAGCTTTACGACTATTGAGTTCGAAAAGTGTGCTGCTGAAAGTCTTTATATTTCTGGTGCCGGAGGCGAGACTCGAACTCGCAAGGGCATGAAGCCCGGAGGATTTTGAGTTCCGCTTTTTCAAATTTTGATTTTTCTATTTTTTCAAAGCCTTGGCTTTTCAAGAATGAAGATTGACAGCAATACAAAAAGTTGCCTCCTCTCTTATCCTTGTGGGAGACGAGAATTTTACCAGGCAGCTTGAATTGCACACCATGTCTCCGATCCGTTCCCGCCTTACCGGCGTTATGAAAATAAATCTGATGAATGAACATGAGACAAGATAGTTCATTCTCAATCGCCTGAAGAATGCGCAGGCTCCAGCAGACCTGTTTGAACAGGAGGCGATTGAATTGATCACCGGTTACACCCGGGGTAATAGAAGAGGGGTTATGAATGCTGCCACCATCGCCTTTGGAAGAAGCATATTACCACAATGCGAAAAACGTAACAGCCGAGATCTTCTACAACTCGGACTGGTTCAACGAATCTGAGTGAAACGGAAGCGCTCACGAGGGGACTCCGGCGCCGGGGATAACTCAGTGCGGTAGACTGCTGTCTACATGCAAAAAGCCGGGAGAGTGAAAGCTCTTCCGGCTTTTTGCATCCTGTGACTCGTCAGGTAACAAAACATGAGATTTTTAGGAGATTGGTACATAGGAATCTACACTTGCTATCTTTTCAGATTGTCCACTTTCCATAACACCAAGTAGGATTGGTTTTGTTTTATGAGCAACACTCAGATTTGCAGCATGCTCAAATACCAATTTCATTTTTTTGAAAGGTCTGACGCAAAAAGGATATTCTTGTTCATTTCAATTACTCTCTTTTATTAAATCTTCCCCTAAAATAGTGTAAGACGTTGTTTGCTCAAAATGCAACCTTGTCTAATCCTTTGAGCTTTAATATTTCCCGTGCCTCATCGGACGTAGCAGGTTTGAGGCTCATTTCTGCAGCAATACGTTTAATCATCTCGACTTGATCAGCACTGGATTTTGCCATAATACCTTTACCGGCATATACCGAATCCTCAAGACCCACTCTTACATTTTGGGCACCCATTGCCATAGCTGTAGTCGTAATAGGAATCTGAAACCGTCCTCCAGCTGCCACCGACCATGTAAAATTTTCTGCTCCAAGAACCTCTTTTGCCTCATCATGAATTAAAACGAGGTGTTTGACTGATGGCTTCATCCAACCCACCATCGGTCCGAATACAAACTGAAGGTGAACAGGGGCTTTCAATAAATTTTCTTCTAGCAACCATTTTACATATGAAATATGGCCCAGCTCATAGATTTCGAGTTCCGGCTTAGTATCTATATCCAAAAAAGTTTGTCCATAAATCTCATCATCCCTGAATGTGGGGCGAAATGTAACATTTTTGCACAACTCTAAATATTCTGGTTCCCAATCGTATTTGTATTTTTCAAATCTTCCTGCAATTTGAAAGATACCGAAGTTAAAAGGAGCTGGGTCAAAGGAGCACATTTCCGGCTCTAGTTTTTTTATTGGAATTAATTTTTCTTCCGTGGTCTGATTCATACCGCCACCTGTTGTTGGGAGCAGGATCATATTGCATCTGGCTTTTATTTTTTGGTGAACCTCCACGAATAGATCCGGATCCGCTGAAGGATAACCGTTTTCCGGATTTCTGACATGTATATGCGCAATAGCCGCCCCGGCATCCCATGCCCGGACAGCGTCCTCAACGATTTGATCCGGTGTTATGGGCAGATATTTGCTCATCGTTGGTATATGAACAGAACCTGTGATTGCTGCAGTTATGATTATTTTGCCATTCATAAAAATCCCTTTCAAATAATTGTTTTATCTTCCTATGATATAATGATGATCTACCTCTTCACGAAGTATAGTTTATTCTTTTTCTGTTGGTTCTTGTGTCTCTTTTATTTCCGGGGCAATCAACAATTCAGAACCACAGTTTTCCTGCACATTCTCAATTGTAAATCCTGGATTTATAGAGATCACTCTCATTCTCTGTTGAGAAAAAACTCTTTCGAACGGTAATCTCCATCGCAGACATATTTTTTACTGCGTCAGACTCCTAATGACTGCCATTTTTTAATAAGCCTGTCGTATGAGATTACATTTAATGCCTTAACAAGGTACTCGAGCAGGAGATTATCCTGTTTTGTATTCTCAGAAAGAGCGCTGGCGTGTTCAAGATCTTTTCTACTCAAATCCAAAACAACTTTTGACATCTCCTTGTTTTTCGAAAACAATTTGTATATTTCAAGACTTCTACTCCAATCAGCACTCATAAAATTTCTACCGGAACTCATTTCCATAATATTACCAAGCTCAACTGGGTCCATATCATATTTAAGTGCTATAGATATTGCCTCGGCATGGAGAAACATATTTGTAACACCAAGCATATTGTTCAGTATCTTGGTAATCGACCCTGTCCCCAATGCACCGATATGGTAGATATTACCGGCAAGGACTTCAAATGCAGGTTTCATATTCTCAACATCTGAAGCTTCTCCACCGGCTAAAATACTTAATGTTCCTTCTCTGGCTTTGGTTGGAAAACCACTTACCGGAGCATCTACCAATCGAATACTTTTTTCTGTACAATAAGGTTCTACTCCATAAATGGTTTCAGGCAGCACGGTACTCATGACCGCTAACAATGGAGGACTTTCGGTATTGACCGCATTTATGACCCCGCTTTCACCCAGCAGGCAATTTTTTACCTGCTCATCCGTGGCAACAATAATAATTACCATATCGTGATCCGCACATACGGCCGGCTCAGAAGTCGTGTTTGCTCCTAATTTCTGGAAATCATTTAAAACCTTTTCATTTAAATCACACACTGTAATATCAAAACCGGAATTAAGCAGACGAGTTGCCATTGGAGCACCGATACTTCCTGCTCCGATAAAACCAATAGTTTTCATTTTTTTTGACCTTATTTTACACCTCGATTAAGACAAATCTCAGCAACGCCTCAGACATTGACCGATATTTTCTTAGATATAACGTTCAGGATGCCGATCCAATTCCCGAATAAAATCATCAACTATTTTTTCCTGGTTATATGACGGGTCCCATGCCCATTCTTTTTTCGCATTAGAGTCATCCAAAGGAAGAATGAGTCTGTCCACAATCTTTTGCAGTTCAATATCCGGTTTAAAGTTTATGAGTGCATCGGGAATTTTTGCTTTTACAGCCTGCGATAATTCCATGGCGGTTGGGACGGGTTTAAATCCATCAATAAGATAATTTACAGTTTTAATATTTTTAACCGGTGCCTTTCCAAGTTTGACAATGGCCCGGGCTGCATCTTTATAGTATATGATAGGCATTCTTGTTTCCGGATTCAGATTAATGGTAAAGGCATTACCTTTAAAACTTTCCTCAATGGTCCAGGAGGTGTATTGCGCCACACCAGGTGCTTTTACCCCGGGGCCAACCAGGGAAGGATAACGGATACACCTGAAATCAAGGCCATATTTTTTTTATAGAAAAGCCCCATATGTTCGCAAAAGACTTTGGTAGCCCCATAAAACAATACCGGGCGCTGCAGGGTATGATCATTGATGACATCTTCCTGGATATCATACCCATAAGTACCGATGGTACTAGAAAATAATACCTGCCGGACCTCAAAAAGCTTTGCCGCTTCCAGGATATGATAGGTTCCGAATGCATTGGCAGAAATTGCTGCTGCCGGATTGGCATCTGAAGATATGGAAAGCATTCCCCCCAGATGGTAGATAACTTCAGGTTTGACTTTTTTGACGACATCCAACACATGGCCGAAATTACCAAGATCACCCTGGATAATTTCTATATCATCTTTAATGTCGTCCAGAAGCTTGGCGGAAGGATTCAGGTCGAAAAGTACAGGTGTATCTTTGCCCTCATTTAACAGTATCCGTGCTGTTTGGGCCCCTGTAAAACCGGTCCCACCAGTTATTAAAACCTTCATAATATTTCCTTTTTTTCATTATAAAATATTTTTTTTATTTGTATGCGATAGATGGCAGCCATGTCACAAGATCCGGCCAGAACATAACAATTCCCAATCCGATTAATTGAAGAATGATAAATGGTATTACACCTCTATAAATATCCAGAAGTTTAATTTCGGGCGGTGCAACCCCCTTAAGATAAAAAATGGCAAATCCTACGGGCGGGGTTAAAAATGAAGTCTGCAAACTGATGGCAACCAGAACGGCAAACCATACCAATTCAGGATTATCGACGACCCCAAAACCATTGATCTCGAATCCCACTTTAGCTATAACGGGAGAAAGAATCGGTAAAATGATTAATGTGATTTCGATCCAGTCCAGAAAAAAACCCAGTAAAAAACCAACCCCAATATAACTGCAACGATTCCGTACGGTCCAAAGGGAAGGCCGGTAAAAAAGCCTGAGATAAATTCATCCCCGCCAAGTTCTCTTAAAACAAGTGCAAAACAGGTGGCACCCACAATGATTCCAAAAATATAACCGGTTGTGTTCAGGGTATCGAGAAGCACCTCCCTAAATGCTTTAAAATTCAGTTTTCTATTCATAACGGCAAGAATTGTGGCACCGACGGCGCTATTCCACTTGCCTCAGTCGGGGTTGCAATACCGAAGAAGATAGTTCCCAATACAAGGAGAATTAGTGAGGCTGTTGGCAGAATCGTAACAAATACTTCCCAGACAATTTTAAAATTTAAGGTTTGCTGGTCAGCTGCCAGGGGGGCATTGTCGGGAAAAACAAATCCGTAAAAAATAATATATACAGCATAGAGAATACCGAGCAAAATTCCCGGAAACAAAGCCCCCATGAAAAGGTCACCGACTGACAGGCCTAGCTGATCTGCCATCATCACAAGCATAATACTTGGAGGGATAAGAATCCCCAGAGTTCCCGATGCACAGATTGTTCCGACAGCCAGGGGTTTTGCATAATCCTGTTTGAGCATGGCAGGAAGGCTGAGCAGCCCTAGAAGCACCACAGAGGCTCCGATAATCCCGGTGGCCGCTGCAAGCAGGACACCTATAATGGTGACGGTTACTGCAAGGCCTCCTCTGATGCGCCCGAACATTTTCTGCATGGCGATCATCATTTTTTCTGCAATACCTGATCTATCAAGCATCAATCCCATGAAGATGAAAAGAGGCAGCGCAATCAATATCCAATTGTACAATACTTTATACAACCTGTTTACGACCATACCCACAGTCATAAAATCAAGACCGGTTATACTGCCCAGATACATGTCCGACAGATAGCCGATAAAAGTAAAAAGCATGGCTACACCACCCAGGATGAAAGCAATCGGATAGCCTGTAAACAGAAGGCTGATAAAGGTGAGCATCATACATAGGACAAGTATACCGTTAAGATCCATTTGCGGTATTCCTTTTAATAACAAGGCCAATTGCCTTTTTCAGACGGGATAACGATCCCAAAAATAATAGGAAAAAGCAAAGGGGATAATGGATTTTATGGCCCATCGGTATCCGAGGCCCATGGGCGCCATGGATCGCTCGCCCACTCTGAACGACTCAGCCACAAAAGACAGGCTGTGTATGAAAAACACATAAATCATGGGCCAGAGCATAAAAATAATACCGATAATTTCGACGATTTCCTTGTTTTTCGTAGAAAATTTTGAATGTAAAATATCAAGTCGGATGTGGGAATCTTTGGCAAAAGAATAGACCACTCCGATCATCACAATAACCGCAAAAAAATGCCATTGAATTTCTTCAAGAGCCGTATAGCTTTGCTTGAACAAATATCGCAGCACCACTTGAATCGATATCGTGATAATAAGTACCGCAATAAGCCATGATACTGCATTCCCGACACCCACCAGGACTGAGTCCAGTTTGCCAAAAAGGCTTTGTTGTTCCTTGTCAGTGTTCATCATGATCTATTCCTTGAAATTGCCTTTTTATTTTTCCCTTGGTAAAAAGCCCAGTTTTTTCCAATAGGCGTAGTCGGCGCGGAATGCACTTAAATCATCCCATATTCTTTTAAATTCAGGGCTTTCATTGGAAAGTTCGACAACAACTTCATCCCATGACTTTTTGAATAAGTCGAGCATTTCGTCGGACCAGTACATGGTTTTAACACCACGCTCTTCAACATTGGCACGAATGATTTTTCCTTGAATTGCTTCACTTTCAGCAATACAGCGTGTAACATTGGATTTAGCAGCCATCTCAATTATGGCACGCTGGGAATCGGACATCGCATTCCATTCATCCTTGTTTATCAGCAACTCAAATACACTTGCCTGTTGATGCCAACCGGGGAAATAGTTGTATTTTGCAATTTTATAAAATCCCAACACTTTATCGATTGATGGATTTGAGAATTCAGCACCATCAATTACACCTTTTTCAAGGGCCTGGAAAATTTCTCCTGCGGGGAGCAGCGAGACAGCAACACCAAGCTTTTGCAGAACTTTTCCGCCATATCCCATGAATCTCACTTTCAAACCCTTTAAATCCTCAGGTGAATTTATTTCTTTGGTAAACCACCCTGCTGTTTCCGGGGGAACGATCCCAAACGGCATTACTTTTACATTGTAGCCGCCATTGTCATACATTTCCTGATAAAGCTTAAGCCCATTCCCATGGTACAACCATGCCAGAAATTCATCTGCTTCTGGACCGAATGGGACTGCTGTGAACAATGATGCTGCCGGTAATTTACCCTGCCAATATGCCGAAATTGTTATTCCGGCATTTACCGAACCTTTGGAAACAGCACTGAGTACCTCAAAAGGCGGGATCAGCTTGCCAGGTTCATAGATTTTTACCTGAACGCTTCCACCACTGGCAGCTTTAAGCTCTTCAGCAAACTGGGGTACAGTGGTTCCAACCACAGGTAGAGCCGTTGGCATAACTAAAGGAGTTTTAAGCAAGATCTTTTTTTCTGCAGCATGAGCTGAAAAGAATGTAACTGCTACCAGGTTTAAGATTAATACAGCGATTGCTAATTGTTTTTTCATCGAATTTCTCCTAAGATTAATTGATTTTCCTTGGATATAAACAATATTTAGGCCCACTTAATCTTAGCTAACCGAACTGAAAAAGATATCGGACTCGTCAGCAAAAAAATCGTGAAAAGTCCTTAAAAAAAATAGGGAAACCCCCTATAATTTATTCAGTTTGAAAATGTATTACTGGAAGAAAAAAGATAAAAAAATGATAACCCTGGTCAGCATTTAATTTCTTGATGCCTATAACGATACCCCAACATTTGGATCCTTAACACTGATGTTTATTG
>LQAE01000028.1_pt1 | contig 89239 bp, 81 predicted proteins | sample 1535771 | NCBI WGS metagenome assembly LQAE01 (sample SAMN04331582, study PRJNA305678) | bioreactor metagenome | isolation source: bioreactor_1 inoculated with Wadden Sea sediment 1st replicate of a... | place: Germany:Bremen
TTTATATGAAAGGAATAAAAAAAACAGACCCCCTTTGATAAAACATTTGATTCAATTCATTTCAACTGGGTAAAAAAAATCGATCTTTCTTCTTGACAAATGGAGGGTTTGCGTTTAATACACTTAGAAGTGTCTTTTAAAGTGTAATTACAAATAATCATAATATTATGCAACAACAAAGAGGTAAAAAGTATTTCATTGTGTTTGGTGGTTCTGAGTGTCTTTTGATAGTTTTTATGTTAACAATTATACTTTCGGAGGAAAGATGAGAAAAAACGTATTAGTGTCCAGTTTGATTTTACTTTGGTTTGTTTTATCAGCGGATACCTCATTCGCAATTCGAAAAGGTGGGACTTTCCACTTTATCGCCCCCTATGGAATTTGTATTGATACGCTTGATCCGGGAGCGACGACTAATGATAAAGACTTATCGGTTATAATGAATATCCACCGTGGTTTATATGGATGGGACGCTGAAAAGAATGAAGTAAGATTGGAAATTGCGGAAAGCGTCAAAGTATCAGACGATGGAAGGACGTATACATTTACATTACGGGATGTGAAGTTTTCCAATGGCAAACAAATGACCGCAGATGATGTACTTTTTACCTATAATCGCATGGCGGATCCGGCAAATGGATTTCCAACCTCATACTGGCTGGAATCAATCGTTGGGGGCAAGGATGTGATCGAAGGGAAAGCCAAGACGATATCAGGTGTCAAAAAAATTGATAGTAAAACTGTATCGATTACGTTTAAAAATGCTGTTGACGCAAGTTATAAACTGTGGCGTTCAAATTTTTCCATTCAGCCCGAAACAACAGAGCCAAAGGAACACTATTCACAAAATCCTGTGGGGTTGGGACCATTCATGCTGGAAAAATGGGTTAAAGGAAGTAAATTAATATTAAAACGCAATCCATATTATTACCGACCAGGAAAGCCATATCTAGATGAACTGGTTATTTTTATTATGCCCGATTCTGCCACGCGAGACATGGCATTTGAGGCTGATGAACTTGATGCGAACATCTTATTTTCATCCCAGTACGCGAAACTACAGAAGAATCCCGAATTGAAAAAATATTCGATGGAAGTTCCAGAAATGTTTACACGAGGAATTCGCTATAATCCCAACTTGACGTTGGCAGATGGCCGTAAACCCCTGGCCGATAAAAGAGTAAGGCAGGCGATAAATTATTCGATTAATTATGATGCGTATATCAAAAAGTATTCTAAGAATAAAGCCTATCCTTGCGTCGGTTTTCTGGCTCCTTCCACTCCAGGTTTTAATCCTGATGGATTCAGATATGAATACAACCCGACTAAAGCGAAACAATTAATGAGAGAGGCAGGATACGAGGATGGCTTCCCCCTTACAATAGAAGGTGGCGACACCGAATTTGCGGGGACTCCCGCGGTAACCCCTCTCTTACCGTTTTTAAGAGCAATCAATATTCAGCCAAAATTACAAAGATACGATTCAGGCTCCCATGCCTATGATCGATATTTGAATGGGGAATATGAAGCTGCGATAACGGCACATAATTCGGGCCCTGACGCGTTAGCGGTTATGGCAAGATTTCATTCAAACAACCCGCGTTTTAAGAAGAAAGCGGATTCTTGTATAAAGATACCAGCGTTTGATAAAGTATATGATTTGGCGATAGAGGAAAGAGATCCAAAGAAGAAAAAGGCATATATCGCTTTGTTGGACGGTATCCTTACGGAAGAAGCAGTTATGGTGTTTCTCAATTATAGTAAAGCGGCTATTGCCTTCAAACCTTGGGTCCATGGAATGTACCCTGTGGGTGTGGAAATGATGCTCCAGGAATTTGATTCTGTCTGGGTTGATTCTTCTTCACCACGAGCGAATTAGAGGAGAGAGAATCTCTATAACAGATCCATATAGCAGACTTCATCGAAATCTTACAAATTATATAAATCGGAAAAAGATGTGGCCTGTCATCAGAAATATATAATTACTATGATGAGGTCTGAATGAGTTTCAAGAGAATTTTTGACAAATGTTTAATATGATGATCCTGTAAAAAGTCCGATCTTGGCAAAATTACAGCATGACATATTGAAATTATAAAATAAATCTAGATAGAACAGGCTGATTATGCAATATGAATAAGATGGAACTTACAAACGGACAATGGATGTGGGGATAGAGCCCTTGATATCAAAAACAACTCCTGCAAAAGATCGCTATGGTCAAAAATCAAAATCATGAGGGCTGTGGTGTACGGGATCTTATGGAAATTATGAACCGAAAAATACTCTGGAAGGATACGCCTTTAAGGTATCCATCATACTCAGACCTGCCATCTGACTATCTATGAGTATGGGCAGAACGAGGAACCTTCCAGGAATTTTTTTATGAGCTGACCGAAGACCTGTAAGAACAAGGCAGCAGGATCATGTCAATCGCAAGCGATTCCGGTTTTTCTCTCACCGTTTGTGTAGGAGATGCCTCACCTCATAAAGTGAAACTGGCTGAAAAACCGATCGACAGCAGTTTTACTCCTCATCGACGTAGATGGAAGGGTGCGCGGCTTTTTGCCTGGCTTCAAAATTAGAGGTGTTTGGTAGTAATACATTAATTCCATATGTAAAATTTTAAATCGCTGGTTCAACTTGGTTGTGCCACCATCCTATCAAGGTTTTTTTGAGTTGGCTTTTACTAAAGATGGTAAATGGTTCTTCTAAGAAGGGCAAAATATGTTTAAAAAAATAGACATTATAGGCCACTATTGCGAATCTGTGGAAAATTTTATTGATAAGTGTGTGCATTGCGGTATTTGTATTGATGAATGCCATTGTATATCAGTCAGTTTTCTAGAAAATATCGATCAAGAACGGATTATTGAAGAAACTAAAGATGCCTTGATGGGAGGGGCCTTTACAAAAAATGTTGTTGAGCGAGCCTTTGCCTGCACGCGATGTGGTGTTTGTGCAGATGTCTGCCCTGAAGAAATCAATGTCTATGATTTACAACAAGCCCTTCGTTGGAAGATCCTAGGAAAGGAAAGGTTTAAACTCTCTCCTGTAAGCGTTGAGGGAAACAACCGAGCCTTAAATGCCTGGGATATCGATGATATGCTTGCCAGTCTTCAGGTAAAACCAACAGATCAGCGTTGGAAAGATAGCGCTTCGTTTAACACTTTTGCAGGCGATACTTTACTTTTTATAGGCTGTCATGCACGCAGGCACGTCAGTACAATAGATACCTTACTGGATATATTAGAAAAGTTAGATATCAAGCTTACAGTAATTGCAGGTGGAAAAGTATGCTGTGGGGCTCGGTTTTCAGGGGATGGTATGTATGTAGAAGCCGAAAACGCGGGTATCCAGCTTGTTACATACTTGGAAAAGCTCAAACCCAAAAATGTTTACGTCCAATGTCCTTCATGTTTTTTGAATATACAAAAAACTCTTGAGAAAAGAGGAGATGTCCCTTTTAAACTTGGGCATGTTAATGAATTAATTTCTACAAAATTGAAGGATGCTTCGTTTTCATACGCTTTTCAAAAAAATGTTGTTTTTTGTGATCCCTGCAAATTCAATGATCTTACGAATCAGATGGAAGTTCCGAGGAAAATACTTCAGGCAATACCAAAACTACGATTCCGCATGATCTCGTCAGAGGGGAATTACCCTTTTTGTTGTGGTGGCCCTACCTGGAATTGCAATCCCGCTGTCGCGGAAGGATTAAGGAAAAAGAGTATGGATTGTGTCGAAGCTATGGGGGCAGAAATCATGGTAACAGACTGTTTATTCTGTTATCAAAGCTTTTCCGGAAATATTCAGAACTATTCATATGATATCATGGGATTAACGGAAATTATTGGAGAAGCTTTGGGTATAAAGCATGAGAACAAACTGCATAAATACTTTGCATATTGCAACCCGGAACGCGTCTTAAGTGAAACAGCTGAGTATATAAAAGCAAGTCAATATACGATAGAGGAGATGCGCAATATTTTGAATGCACTCATGTCTTAATCCCATAACATCAATCGTCTAAAGCTTACTATCGAAGTATTTGTAATCAAATGCAATTGTGTTAATTTGCTCTCGAACTACGATAGTCCATTATTTTCTAAGTATCGAAGAGTATTTAAACAAACCAGAATTTATAATTTTTAAATCAATTTAGGAAGAAAAATGACACCTTATGAAAGAATAATGGCTACTTTAAATGGTGATCCCACTGATCAAATCGCGATAGCTCCTATTGTACGGGAATGGAGCGCAAAACAGGCAGGTTTCAACGCTTCAGATTTGACAGAGTCTTCACTCAGACATGTTTATGCTCAATATTATTGTGCGGAAAAATTTGGTTTTGATTTGTTATGGGACATATGGGGCATTCAAGCTGAAGCGGAGATAATGGGTAGTGTTGTTGACCTTTCCAAAGAAATGAGAGGAGAAGCCTCGCTATTAAGCTCGGTAATAAATGATTACACGACAGATCTGCCTGGGCTGATTCCACCTAATCCTCATAGTGATGGTAGGTTACCGATGATTCTGGATGGAATCCGTCAATTGAAGCAATTAGCCAAAAAGAAATATCCCATTGCGGGCTATCTACAGGGTCCTTTTCGATTGGCATCCATGTTAAGAGGCCCAGAAAAATTAGTGTCTGACTTCAAAAAACGAGGTAACTCAGCCGAAGAGCTGTTGGAATTGAGCTGCAACACTCAGGTAATAACTGGAGCCGCGATTGTTCATGCAGGAGCGGATTTTATCTGGATCGGCGAACCAACATTATCCTCTGGCAGCATATCATTGGAACCTTTTAAGCGTTTTATCATTCCCTGTTTGAAAAGATTGGTAAAAGAAATAAAAAGTCATAAAATTAAAGTCATGTTGCATGTCTGTGGCAATATTTCTGATCGAATCGAACTCCTTTTGGAAACTGGGATAGATGCCCTTAGTGTCTCCGAAGAGGTTGATTTGGCCGAAGCCCGCCAAATTGTAGGGGAAGATTTTTGTCTTTGGGGAAATATCGCCCCTGCGAGTTTATCCTCCGGAATTCCATCTGAAATCGAAGAGGAAGCCAGGCGTTGTATTGAAAAAGGAATGGGGAAAAACGGAAATTTTGTTTTGTGTTCAGGATGTAGAACTCCCCCCGAAGCATCCCAGGCAAATTTAAGCGCAATGGTAAAAGCCGCTCGTGAGTTCACAACCTGATATAGTTCCGATCATATCGGCGTGATGCTAATTGCCCTACTTGGCAATCAGTATATTTAATTTATAAGTTAATATAACACATTGTATATTATAAGTTTTATGTCGGTAATTATGACTACGATCGAGCTAAATACGAATTTATTATTTTTTTGCAAGGCTCGTGTTTAACACCCCGTCGCTTGCGACGTTTAACTTACCAGTATCCCACAATGATACCCCGCCGCCTGCAGCGGAGTGGTGCATTCACAAGCTCAAACGTCGGGATATTTGATTATCACAAGCACAATAAAACATTAATTAATTTCAAAAAAGGAGTACTGATGGCAACAGAAAAAAAAGCGGCATTTGTAGTATTCAAAATGGATAAACAAATGACAACAGATGCATGGAGAGAGCGTTTAGGTGGCGCATACGATGAAATATATAACCTCAAAGGAATTTTTTCAAAATGCTGGTGGGTTAACCAGGAAAAAAAAGAGTGGGGAGCCTTATATATTTTTGACTCTGAGCAGGAGCTAAATGACTATCTTACTTCGGATGTTTGGACGAAAACAGTTCCGGAAAAATTTGGCTGTACACCTGAAGTTACTATACTTGAGCCAGCTCTTATTATTAGTAAAAAAGAAATCTCAACTGCTGAAGGTTCATGGTTAACCCCATAGTGCATTTCATTTATCACGTTTTATTCTAACATAGAAAACCCTGCCTTTTGGACGGGGTCATAGTCCCTTATCTTATTCTATGCCTGAAAAAAAGAAAATTTGAAATCAAACAGGTTAATTAACCCAGAAAGCCTCAGCGAGTCAATATAGAATGTCAAAACCAGGTGACTAAGTTGGAGCGATCAAATTTATTTATTATTGGAGGAAAAATTTTGGAAAGTCAAATTAAAGCGAATGAAGAACGAGAGCAACTACTCACAGTGTTTAACCGAGAACTTCCTGAATTAATGGTACCAGAATCTGCCAAGTGGGATGTCGTTTATAAAGATGGGGCTCTTTCTTCAAAAGTTAAACGATTGATGGCTTTGGCCCTGGCCTTAAAAGCAGGGTGTTCAAATTGCACGTTAGCTCAAACGATGAACGCCATAGAGGCTGGTGCTACCAAGGAAGAAATTTTAGAAACAATTTCTGTGAACGTGGTCACTAGCGGTACTAACGGAATAGCTGAAGGATTACGGGTCATTAAACTTTTAGATGAATTGGGAAAACTTTAACCTATCCTAAATAAAAAAACGAGACGTTTTGGGTATCATGTCGAATAATGGGTCCTTCGCCATAAGGTGAGCTCGAATGGCAACAATGATATTGCAGCATTCCTGCTTTAATCCCCTGTCGATGGCCAAAATGGCTCGTTTTCTTAAGAAAGAATCTTCCGAAAGAAGGAAAAAAGTCGTTTCTACTTTCTTTCAGAAAACGGGCTGATTATCATTGGCTTGATTCGCTTGGTGAGAAACAAAATAATGCATGCAGAAAAATAATTGTAGCACATATGAAATTACCTCCTGGGAATCTAAAATCCTATCATGGGTCGCGACGGGAGAAACTGCGTGGGAGATGTCTGGAAGGATCGTCTTCTTCCGGGATTTCCTTGCTATGACTGCATTATGAATTTAATATTCAATGTTTTTTGTAATTATATATTCAATTATATAGAAAAAAATGGCAAGATTATAGAAAAAGTCTTGACATTGTTACTGATATATTTAAAATCGCATATGTAATTACTTACTAAACAACCACCAACGTCAAATTGGTGGTTGTTTAGTATAACATACCAGTTTGATTTTATGTTTTTTGCCAACGCTATTTGAACATTGACACAAATTATTATGGGAGGCGAATCTATAATAATTTACTGAACAAAATGGGCATGATTTATGTACAGCTATATAGCACGTCGAGTACTTCAATTTATTCCGACTTTCTTTGTCATTTCCCTGATAATGTTCGTTTTATTAAACGTTTTACCGGGAAACGCTGCCCTCACAGCTGGGGGAAAAGAAATGCTGCCCCCGGCCATGTTGGATAAATTGGAAAAGAAGTGGGGTTTGGATAAACCAATTCATATTCGATATATTAAGTATATATCAGGTGTTTTACGTGGTGATTTAGGTGAATCATTTCTACAAGGAGTGCCAGTCAGTGAGATAATGGGGCAGCGCATTTGGCCCACTCTGAAACTCGCTTTTTCGGCCATTGTTATAGCAGTATTTTTTGGGGTTCCACTTGGTTTTTATTCTGCCCTGCGCCAAGGAACGTTTATTGATACAGGAACTATGATCGGGGCAGTTTCCGGAGTCTCAATACCCCAGTTTTGGTCCGGGTTATTACTCATGTTTCTATTTGGAGTAAAACTTAGGATTCTTCCCACCTTTGGCTATGGAGACGGCCAGTCAGTCTATTTAATATTGCCTGCAATCACTTTAGGAATCGGCCATATGGCTCTTTTAGCTCGCACAACCAGGGCGGCAGTTATTGAGGTGATGAATCAGGATTATATTCGCACAGCTAAAGCCAAAGGATTATCTCATGCTGTCATTAACGGTAAACACATATTCCGAAATACATTGGTATTGCTTATGACCACAATAGGATTGCAATTCGGGAGTCTAATGGGTGAAACGGTTATTGTGGAAAAACTGTTTTCCTGGCCGGGAATTGGCTCTTTGATTGTAGATTCAATTTTTCTCAGGGATACCCCAATCACGCTTGGTTGTACTTTGCTTATTATTTTCGTTTTTATGTTGGTAAATTTATTGGTGGACATCTTATATTCGATTATTGATCCGCGGATTAAATACAATTAAGGAGAAAAACGGTAATGATTGATGTAAGAGTCATTAAAAAGAACTGGAATTTTTTATTAGGAGCAACTTTGGTATTGTTTGTATGCATAGTCGCAATATTCGCACCATTTCTCGCTCCGTATGATCCAATCCTGGATGCGGATATAATGGTTGCTGAAGAGCCGCCAAGCGCCAAGTATCTTTTTGGTACAGATCTGTATGGGCGCGACATGCTTTCCCGCGTTATCTATGGATCAAGAATATCATTAGCGGTTGGGCTCTTTAGTCAATTATTAAACAGTATTATCGGAATTACTTTAGGCTTGAGTGCAGGTTATTTTGGATCCTGGATTGATGATTTAATTATGAGTGTCACCAATATTATGCTCTCCATACCGATGATTGTTCTTGCTTTGGCCATTATGGCGATACTTGGACCTGGACTAATCAATGTATTTCTCGCTTTGGGTCTTACTAATTGGTCATATACTTGCCGTATCACAAGATCTCAGGTGCTTGCCATTAAAAACATCAACTATGTTAAAGCTGCGGAAGCATTAGGCTTTGGGAAAGTGCGCGTTATGTTCACTCAAATTTTGCCAAATATTCTTGGCCCCATCTTAATTATTTGTACCCTGGGTATTGCCGGAGCGATATTGCTTGAAGCGGCTTTGTCTTTTTTGGGTCTTGGAGCACAACCCCCCACACCGAGTTGGGGAGGGATGTTAGCCAGTGCGAGAGAACATTTATTTACTGCGCCATGGATTAGTATTTACCCTGGTATCGCAATTTTTATCACAGTGTTGGGTCTTAATCTCCTTGGTGATGGAATTAGAGATTTTTTGGATCCTCATCTATCGAGAGAATAATAAGAATTAATATGAATTTCAAAAAAAATAATCCGCAAAATCTTGTACTGCAGGTAAAAAACCTGAAAACCTATTTTCATACCCTAAATGGAGTGGCTAAGGCTGTTGATGATGTCTCATTTGATTTAAAAAGCGGAGAAACACTCGGTGTCGTAGGGGAATCAGGTTCCGGCAAAAGTGTGATGGCGCTTTCAATCACTCAATTGATTAAAAGCCCTCCTGGCAAAATCGAGGGTGGTGAAATTTTTTTCCAAGGAACCGATTTGCTTAAACTGAGCGAATCGTCGATAGCGGACATTAGAGGGAACCGCATATCTATGATATTTCAGGAGCCGATGACATCCTTGAATCCACTTTTTTCGATTGGCAACCAAATTTCCGAAATATTTACCCGGCATCAATCCCTTTCAAAAAGTGAAGCTTGGAAACGATCAATTGACATGCTGGATCAGGTACAAATTCCATCACCAAGTAAACGAGTCAAGGAATTTCCGCATCAACTATCCGGGGGAATGAGGCAACGGGTAATGATTGCCATGTCGCTAGCCTGCCATCCAGAAATTCTAATCGCGGACGAGCCAACAACGGCGCTAGATGTTACCATACAAGCGCAGGTTTTGGATTTAATGCTAAATCTTAAAAAGACCATGGACACCGCCATTGTGATGATCACACACGATCTCGGAGTTGTAGCGGAAGTTGCTCAAAAAGTAATAGTTATGTATGCCGGTGAAATTGTAGAAGAAGGGGATGTCATTCCAATTTTTAAAAATCCACGACATCCCTATACTATGGCATTGTTAAAATCAATCCCAAATTTGGGAGACGTATCTAAAAAAGGACGAGTACCATTAAAGGAAATCAAGGGTATGGTTCCCAGTCTATATGAATTGACAGATGGATGTAATTTTTATCCGCGATGCGAATATGCCAAACCTGAATGCATAGAGAATCGTGTACCATTAATTCCAGTTGAGGGTGGCGGGAAAACAAGGTGTTTATTTCATCGCCAATTATGATTTACATAGTTGTTTATAGGAAATTATAATATTGATAGATGTCGGTGGCTTAATTATGAAAATAAAACATCTAATTAGATTTTAGAAAGGTTCAGTGACTATCCGTGCCTACAAAACTACTTAGTGCAAAAAACCTAAACGTTCATTTCCCAGTTAAAAGCAGTATATTTTCCCGTCAAAAAAAGTATATCTATGCTGTTAATGATGTCTCGCTGCATTTAAATAAAGGGGAGACCCTGGGTATTGTTGGGGAAAGCGGGTGTGGTAAAACGACGCTTGGAATGGCGCTTCTTAACTTAATTCCTGCTACAAGTGGGAAAGTCTTCATCGATAATCAGGATATTTCGAATTTTAAGAACTTAAATAAGAATGAAAAATTAAAATTACGAAAAAAAGCACAGATTATATTTCAAGACCCTTATTCCTCGTTAAACCCAAGATTGACATTGAATAAGACTTTGGAAATCCCGATGCTGGTTCATGGATTAGGAAATGCGGCGGAACGGAAAGACCGTGTCGCATATCTTTTGGAAAAAGTGGGATTTTCGCCAGAACAGGGTAACCGTCTCCCACATCAATTTTCTGGTGGTCAACGACAAAGGATTGGTATTGCGCGAGCTTTGAGCGTAAATCCCCAAATAATCATTGGTGATGAGCCGGTTTCAGCACTGGATGTATCAATCCAAGCTCAGATTATTAATTTACTTGTCGAGCTTCAAAAAGAATTTAATCTTTCTTATATCATCATCGCGCATGACCTGGCAGTTGTCGAATATATTTCAGACCGAATTGCGGTGATGTATTTGGGCAAAATTATTGAAACTGCTCCCCGAAATGAATTTTATAGCAACCCAATGCATCCATACACCCAGGCGCTTTTGTCTGCAGTACCTGTTGCTGATCCAACCAGAATCAGTAACCGAATCATTTTAAAGGGTGATGTTCCCAGCCCTCGAAATCTTCCTAAAGGGTGCGCATTTCATCAGCGCTGCCCGGTAAAAATGAAACAATGCGAAATAGAAACACCAGAGCTAAAAGAATTACCAAATGGACATTTAGTCTCCTGCTGGAGGACTTAATCGACTTTTTATGATACTATACCGGAAATTATAATCACACGATGCATCAAAATTAGAAATACGGTACACACTCTCGAACTTCTATAAAATTTTTTAAAACTTTGAATTATCTTTATCTTTGATCATCCGCTCTAATCCTCTGAGAACCTTTTTTTTAACGGACAATATGTGATTCGACAACTCTTTTTTTGCCTCTTTTAAATTACGCTCAATTACATTTTTAAAAATTCTTTTATGGGAACACACAGTTGACATATTGCAAGACTCAGTTGACGCAATATTTACGTCAAATCCTTCCGGATTCATATTCTGATTAAATAGTACATTACCGCCATATTTGAGATAAAGGAGATCAAATAATTGTCTTAAACTCCGCAATTTGGTTTGATTATCAGAAAAAGAGGCTAAAGTCATATGAAAGTCAATATCTTTGGATACTCTCTCACTAACGAATGTTTTTGGTGTAATGTTTATTGATGCCTCTAGAACTTTTTCAAATTTTTTTTCATGGCTTTTTCCTAAATTTGGGAGCCCTTCTCGTAACATTGATACCTCTAACTGCTCACGAAAATTATAAATCTCCTCAACTTCTTTCAAACTGATACGTTCTGTAAAATACCCACGATTTAGCTCTTTTCGAACCAATCCTTGAAATTCTAAATATTTTAGTGCGTTGCCAATTGGTGTGGGACTCATATCCAATCGTTTAGCCAAATCCCGATAAGCAAGTTTTTGACCAGGTATAATCTCGTTGTGAAACATGAGTTGTCGAATCGAATTATAGGCTTTCTTTGTGAGATCAACATTAGTTGTTTTTTGACTGCCATATTTCGGCATTAATTTGTCTCCGATAAAATTTCAATTAAACCATTTTTTATAGCTTTCGAACGATTATTTTTTTGTAAAATTTTCATTACAATGATTATTATATTTATATGATCCCATTATGTGAAATAATTATTTTCCTGTCAAGCTAAAGTCCTTTATTGCCAATCGTTTTGACTGATATTTCTTGGCATTCTTTTGCAAACGCAGGCAATTTTGTCCTTCCTGCCACAAGAAAGAATCATTGAATACGGTGAATGAGTAAAGAAGCCGTCAACGGTTATCAAGAAGTGAGCCATTTTCGGTCATTAAAATTGAGCCGCACCCATTCATTTTATAAATTTGACCTCTCTTTGTGATCCATTTTTCCCTTCAAACGATAGATGTTTTCCCTTGATGTTTATAACGGCGCTGTGATGCAATAACTGGTCAAGGATTGCGGTGACGATAATGGGATCATGGAACAATTCGGTTCAATCGCCAAAGACCTTGTTCGATGTAATAATCGTGCTGGATTTTTCATACCTGTTCGTAACAAATCTGAAGAACAGATTACATTCTTCCCGTGTGATGGGCGTATAACCCGCTTCATCAACGACAACCAAGGCGGATTTGAAATATCCCCGTCCTTTACCGGGATTGACTGCTTCATGGTCTTTTCTCAGTTTCAGGATCAGATCCGCCATGTTGGTGAGATTCATACTCATACCGGCCTGGCAGGTTTTGAGAGCAAGGCTACTGCAAGGTGTGTGTTACCCATTCCCAGAGGGCCAAGAAAAATCACATTGCCTTTTTCCCGTGTAAAACTCAAATCAAACAGTCCCATGATTTTCTGTTTGTTCAGGCTTGGCTGGAAGGTGAAGTCTAATTCGTCAATGCTTTTCATAAATAGCAGTCCGGAAATTTTCAAGGTGGTTTCAATCCGGCACAGTTCTTTTGCAGCCACCTCTTCTTCCAGAAGCTCGTCCAGAGGTGACGGATAGCTTTTTCCCTGGTGCTCTCGGGCTGATGGTCTGCTTTGCCCGGCCTTTTTTGCAGCTGTGATTGTATTTGCGTCGATTCATATCAAAATTTTTTTTCAAGACGTCATAGAACCGCTTTTCTTTGAACCAGATTTCCTTTTGTCTGCGGGATATCATAGACCACTACCAGGTGATGGTTTTCAAAAATCCGCAGTTGATCATTTTTCATCCGGAGAATCACTTGTTTGCCGACCAGGGGGTGCGGCAGCACAGACCGGTTGTTTTCAAAATAGACCGTACAGTCCTTATACACCTTCCGGTATATGCGGTAGGACGTATCAAACGCCTGATACGGTATTGAATTCAGATGCGGCTGTTCCCATTCAAACCGTGCACTGATTTTTTCATGGGTCGTGCCATGTATGTTGATTGTTTCTGTTAAAGGCTCAAACCCCTGCCTTTCGGCGGGTAGCATTTTGCCAGCAGTTGTTTTATAGTCGTTTGCATGGAATATTGGCATGGCAGTCATACACGATTTCAAATAGAGTATCATTCGTCTGGGCGACAAAATATCGATATCACGTTTTGCAGGGGGATCAGCCCTCCGAGTCAGAGAGCTTGTCTGCCGAACTTGCGAAATGTTTGAAATTCGTATACTGTGTGGTGTGGTCAGTTAAGATCAAGTTCATATTCTGGTTTCGGCTATAGCCGGTATCGCTGGGTTTTCAGTCCGCAAGCATAAACCCACCGGCTTTGGGCCGGTCATTGTTTGGTTCAAGATTTAGAAAAATTGTTTGGCATTATAATAACAATCGTATTCCAAACTGCATTCAAATTAACCTCAATGTCTATGCAAGACTGTTTAGACCCATCTGATTGATCAAAATGGTGACCAACGTGAGCAACGACTCTATGGTGCTTAAAGCAAGGGAACCATCGGGATCATTTTTTAGCAACTTCCTGGTATTCTCAATTGTGGCTTCAACGTCTATGGTTTCTATCTTCATTCATTTCCTCGACATCAGTCTTTTGAATGGAGACATTATAACACAGGTTGTTAGGGTGAATTTTTTCGAACGAGGGGGCTCTTGGGCGCGTTTTAAAAATTTGGATATAACTTGCCATATATCACTTGTTCAAAGTGGATCAGACAGGCGAATATTCCTCGAAAACCCTTTAAAGCGGAGTCTTCTAACAATCAATCCGAAAAATCAAAATTTTTCACAAAAAACCTTGTCAAGTAAAAAATGACATCAGACGTATTTTTTTTGCTGAATAGATACATTTTTATTTTGTTTTTCCGGCAGCAAGATATCAACCCGGGTTCCCACTCCTGGGGTGGATTTAATCAAAATCTCGCCATTGTGACTTTTGATGATTGAATAAGCAATGGACATGCCAAGGCCAGTTCCTTTGGAATTACCAAACGGTTTGGTGGAATAATAAGGTTCAAATACCCTTTCCATATTTTCAGGCGCTATACCTTTTCCTTGATCAATCACAGATATCACAACCGTTCCGGGTCTTGTTTTGTGACCATCAAATTCAATCGAAATTCTGCTGTTTTCAGCAGAGGCTTCACGAGCATTGACGAGAATATTTTTAAAGGCTTCTTCAAATTGCAAAGGATCAATTTCTATCTGTCCAGGAACAGATCCGATCTTAAGAGAGTAATCTATCTGCTTTTCTTCTGCAATTGCATTAAGGGTTTTTGCAAAATACAGCACTTTCACAAGTCCGGATAATAGGGGTTCCACCCTTTGAAAAAATTATTAATTTGGATGCCAAAGCCTTTGCCTGCATGATTGAGGATTCGGCTTTTTCCAGCAGGGTGTTCATTTTCGCATCTTGAGAGGTCATTTGTGCCAGATTGATATTACCCAGAGTAACAGATAGAGTATTGTTGAAATCGTGGGCAATCCCGCCGGCCAGGGTGCCTATAGCCTCTATCTTTTGAGAACGGATCAATTTTTCCCGTGTCTTTATCAACAACTCCTCTGCTCGTTTTTTTTCTATGGCCCGGGCACCTGTCCGGACACAAAACTCAGTACCTCAAGATCAGACTGGGTGAACTGATCTTGATCAACATAACTTTGAACTGCCATTACCCCTATCACCGTGTCATTTGATATCAGGGGTACCCCCAGCCAGACCTTTGAAAACACCCCCCCTACCTATTCCTTTTTTTTCCATCTCAAACAATTGCTCTTCTTTCAAAAACATGGGTTCTTTTTTGAGAATTACTTCGCCAGTCAGGGTCTTGTCTTCTGTAAAATTTTCTATCCACTCCACCATGAGATCATCTCTGGTATCCACCGCATAAACAAACCGAATAGCATCTCGTTTTTGATAATAAAGAGCAATATAAAAATTGGTCACATCCATCAGATGAGAAAGCAATTGGTGGATTGACCGGTATAACTCATCTGGAGATGAAGTGGCGCTCACGGCATTGGCAATACCAAAAAGGGTTTTGTTGATTCTCTTGATCCGGGCAACTTTTTCAATCTTTTTTTCAAGTCTGCCAATATAAGCCTTGCAGTCGTCGCAGGCCTTAAGCGTTTTTAATTCTCTACGACCATTCTTTTTTGTCATTTTCATACTCCTGATTCTTTTGGGAAACACGAATAACCGAATTTTAAATTGAAGCCGACGGATATCATAAAAATCGACAGAAATAGTTCACTTATAATTTTATAGTATGTTCCAAAATCATCATGGTGGGCCTCAATGTCAAGACAGTTTTTTATTCAATTTAAACATCTTTTTTATATTTTCATCGGTGTTCATAAAGAAGCGCTTCAGTCCATTTTTTCGGGCGTTTCAACGTCTATCGGAAGTGGAAATCAGCTTTCGAGAATGGGCACCTCAAAGTCTGCCCGTCGGAGGGAATTGGCTTCCGCTGGATCACCCATAATACATTTCGGCCGGGGTTCTGTCCATTAAAATTCTGATGCGGCCGTTCATGGTTGTAAAAATCAAAATATTTCTTCAAGGCTTTGCGCAGCTGCTCAATTGATTCGAATTCTTTATCCGGATAAGATCGTGGTTCACTTCTCTCACACGATCTATCCTTATTCGTTATGCTCAGTTTTTTCTTTAATCACATGCAAGACCTTATTGGCAAAGAGAGCATGAAATGGCTTGAAAATGAACCACCATATTTTTTCTTTAAAGTTTGGATTCTCTGCAAACAAATCAAAGCTAAGCTCTGTCACGCCGTCTTTTGAACGTAAGGAATATCCTGTCTGGCAATCGAAAAAGAGTGATTTCAAGGAAAACCAATATTTCGTCGGTCTTTCAAATTCCGTCAGCGTAAATGGTCCCATTGTATCACCCACATTTAATTGCAGCACATCGCCTGGCCTTTTGAAATTGGCCGCTTTCCAAGATGAACTTAGCCCATCCACCAAGAGGATTCTTATGAAAAAGAATGGCTTGGACTCCAAAAATCTGTAAATCGGAAATTTGTTTGGCATTCTGTCAATCAAATCAAAGATTGCATGAGAAGGGGCCTTGATCTGGATTTGTCTCTTATCTTTTATCATATTGGTCATTCTGATTTTGCCTGCATACCCACGAACGAACTGCCAGGCATCAAATTTGACATTTTGACGGTCGAAAACCCGCCTTCCCTGAGCTGCTCACTGAGTCTCACCGGATCAGGCAGCAATGTAACCCCCTGAATAGAAGCATTGGCCATGTTCAGATTAGCCGCTCCGAAATCAGAGTCTTTTCCCTGCATATTCATGATGATGACCAGGCTTCCTCGAGGCGAAAGTCTGGATCGTAGAAATCTGAAAAGCTCGGGGCGCTGTTCAACCGGGAAATAGTAAACAACATTGACCAGAGTAATCAGATTAAAATGGGAGATATCATCCGGCAGATCTCGGATATCCCCCTTGATAATTTCAAACTTCTTCTGGAGCTTCCACGTTTCCATATTCTGCATCGCCTGCCTGGCTGCGGCTTCGTCAACGTCAATTCCCAAGCCGGACAGATCAGGGTTAATTTGCGAAATGCTTTTTAAAAAAAGGCCTGATCCGCATCCGATATCCAGCACCCGCAGTCCCGGATCCTGAGGCACAACGCCCGACAGAAATGTTTTTATTACAGGGTCTGACAATTTAGAGAATCTGGCAATAATATCACCAGCCCATTTCAGGTCATCACCCAGAGCAGCCCCTTTCATCCGGGCTGCAGCATGCCGGTATGAATTGTTATAATAGGTTACATTGGCCTGAATTATCGCTGACAGGGTATCTCCGTATGTATCAACCATAGCCAGAGATCTTTTACCCCTGATAACATAGCGATCATTTTTGCAGCTCAGTTCTTTAAGAGAAATACCGACTTTAAGCAAGGCATCCAATATGTCTGGGTTTTTGACCTCCAGTTTTTTAATCAGATCCTTCCTGGAACAAGGGGTTTTCAATGCCTCAAGAAGCCCGGATTCAATCGCGGCATACAAAAAGTGATATCTGATGATCCCCTTAAAGTCTGAAAACACGGAAAAAAGGCCTTTTATTTTAAATGTTTTAAAAAAAGAATACAGATATTTTAATTGCATACTATTTTTCCTTTAATATTATATGGTTCGCCTGACACCGCTCAGAAGCTGATCGAGCATTCCTTTCAGGGTGTCGAGCATGGTTTCTATATCGATTTCGGGATTGTTCAGCCCTTCATAAAGAACAACCAAATAGTGGGAGAAAAAAGCTTTGGCGCACAGAAGGGTGTCGACTTCGGGGCGAATCTCCTTTCTTCTTTTTGCCTGTTCCAGCATATCGCTGACCAGAAGAACAAATTCAAAAGCTTGTGTCATCAATTTGTTTCCCCATTCTCCTTTTACAAACCAGAGTTCCTTTAATAATGTCCGGGACAGATCAGGGCGTTTTGAATAATAGATGTAAAAAGACCGGGCAAGATGAATAAATCGGTCACGCACATTGACATCTTTGGGCATGCTTTTCATGGCGTTTGTCTGGGTGGAGGTGAGGTCATCCAATAACACGGCAATAAGCAATGATGACTTGTCCGGGAAATGGCTGAAGACTGTTCCGACGCTTACACCGGCGTGATTTGCGATGGCCCGCGTGGATGTTTTGTCAAAACCCTGCTCATTGAAAAGCGCCCGTGAACTCTCAAGTATAATCCTTCGTGTCTCCTCTTTTTGGACATGCCTCCGGCTTTTGGTCTTGGTTTTTTTAATATCCATTGTTCTCTTTAAAAATAGAATTTAATATGAGCATGCTCAATAAATGAGCATGCTCATATTAATAAAACTGTTTTTGAAATGCAATTTAAAAATGAAAAAGAGGCAACAGGGTCAAGCAGGCGGTAGTTCACACATATTGTGTGGGTTTTTGATTTGTTGGTATTATGGGTAAACCCCAGTGTCAAGACAGTTTTTCATCCAAATTTAAGCGTCATTTTTACATTTCCGCCGGTGTCAAAAGGATGTGCTGTGTATTCGAGGTTAATGTTAATACAGTTCATTATTTCAAGGTTTTTAAGGGCCTCCTGTTCGGCGCAGCCTTTTCGGTAATAGCTGGAACGAAGAAGTCCGATCAGTTCACATTGCCGTTCAATACTCAAATCAGGGTGTTCCGTCTTAATACACTGTTTTTTCTCTTCAATAATCATCAAAAGTGTCCGGTGTTTTTTTTAACCAGTCCAGTTCGATCTGAAGCTTGCATAGCTTCTGATAAAGGCGTTCCCACGCAACTGGGGTGATCCCAAAAACTGAACCATGTGTTACTTGAAAAATGCAAAGCTTGAACTATATAAAGAAAACAGACCCCGAGCGTTCTTTGAAAGGCAATTTTTAACCGCTAGGTGGACATATTTTATTGAGATCGGGTCTATTTAGCTGATAGCCTCCCTCCTTTATAGCCGATTTCCGGTTCCAATAAGCTTTGTCACCAGTTTTACCGAGTCTCTTGAAAGGGATGATGGCATCTCCATGCAGTTTCTGACATTCATCCATCCATCATCAAACCCTGCACTTTGTGACGCTTATATTTCCAGTGAGTAAGGGTTCAGAAACTGCCGACCTACAGGAATTTTTTGTCCACCGCACTCAGTTCGGCTTCGTCACATACGGCATCCCAGTTCTGTCGGATTCCGGCAATCAGCATGGCAAATATCTTTCTGGTTTGTTTTTCAGAGAGCAGAAAGTTGTGGCGGTTTCAAGGGGAGTCCAGAGCCGGATCAGATTTCGGCCGGACCTTTTTACCGTTTCAGCAATGCGGTGACCCCGGTGGTGTGATGTTCCACCGGCCGGTGGATATGGGTTTTTCTACCCTGTGCCATGCCCCGGGAAAAAGCGTTTTCATCCATCCGATAAGAGGTCCGGTCTTTTCTCAACCGGGGAAACAACCGATTTTTTTCACGGTTGTTTTCAGCCCGGCACTGGACTCTCAGTGCCTTGACCGCCGCGATGGGCATGGAAGTGTCGCCAGGGGGCGCGGCATCTTCCGGTTGTTTGAACATCCTTTCGTGGTTGGACCGGATGCCTTTCATGAATCCTGAATCAAACGCCACCTTGCCGGTCCGCTGACCGTGATGTTTTTTCCGGAAATCCTGCCATAAGGTTCTGGATGTGTTAAACAAAAACCGGTACACATATTCAGCCACCACCAGGGCTTCTTGTTTGCCTATCAGGACCCCGGCCTTGTATTCTTCATCGGTTTCGGCATTATAGATGGTGGCGATCACGCAACTGACAAAATAGAATTCCTCCAGGAAATTCAGAATCATTTTTTCAATGCTTTCCATGCGTTTTTTGCTGTTTTGAAGATACAAATACCTGATGTCTGAAGCATCGGTATCTTCTTTGGCAATCCGGTCCAGATTGTATTTGTTCAACAGATAACTGGCTTTTCTGGATGCGGCCCGGGCTTCTGACTCATTGCTTGACTGTCCCAGTGCCAGCAATTTTTCCACCCGCCGCAGAAGGGTTTGTGCCTTTTTGGGCAGGGATCCCTTGAAGGCCGCAAGATGCACTTCCCGGGGATTTCCGGTTCCGGCAAACGCCGGGTGGACCCCCAGGATGTCACAGGCGGTTTTAAATCCTTTTCCGTGAGTGTCAGCATCATCAAAGTATATGCTGACAAATTGATGAGCCATTTCATGTTTGAATATTTCCAGCACGATTTCCCAGGGGTTTTTTTCGATCAGATTCTTGGAAATGGAAATGGTCTGGTTGGCCGGGGTCCAGTACCCCAGCCGGCGTTTACCGGCAACGATGGCGACGACCGGCGTGGGCAGAGTAACGCGTTGCTGATAACAGATATCGCCATGTTCTTTTTGCAGCCGCCTTGCCCAGCGGACTTCAATGTCTTTTGTTTTGTTTAGCATGAATTTTTTTTGTTTTCAGTGCGTTGAGTGTCAGATTACAGCGTTGAGCCGATGCGTTACAGGGTTTCCAGCCGGTACTGGTTCCGGCCGTTTTCCTTAGCCTGGTAAAGTAGCCGGTCCGCCTTGCTGATGAACCAGTTGGCCGGCAGTGACCGGGTGGGAACCGTGCCGATGCCGCCCAGGCTCACGGTGAGGTAGTCCGACACATCCGAGTCCTGGTTCGGGATTTTAAGGGCCTGCACAGAATCGAGGATCTTTCGGGCCAGGGTTTCAGTGCCGGAGGCATGGATGCCCGGCAGCACGATGCCGAACTCTTCACCGCCGTAGCGGGCCACGAAATCGCCGGGCCGGCGCAGGAGCGTTTCAAGGGTCTGGGCCACTTTTTTCAGGCAGTCATCGCCTTCCAGATGGCCATACCGGTCGTTGAACGGTTTGAAATAGTCGATGTCGATCATCAGCAGACTCAGGGTCAGGTGATTTCTCTCGCACCGTTTCCACTCGGTCTCCAGCACCTCATCAAATTTCCGGCGGTTGGGAATGCCGGTGAGCCCGTCCAGGTAGGAGATGGCTTCCAGTTTTTGTTGGCTTCAACCAGGTCCCGGTTCAGACGGCCCAGTTTCAGATTGTACCGGGTGATGGAAATGTGGCGGTACACGGCAAAAAATCCGATGATGGCCAGAACCGTCAATATCCGCCATAACAGGGTATAATCGACCCCCTGCTCATAATTAATGGTCATCCAGTTCTGGAAAATCTGTTTTTTTTCTTCCGAGGTCAGGGAGTGAACCGCTTTTTCAAAAATCTGAAACAACACTGGGTCATCTGACCGGATGCCCGGTTGCAGCTGGACCTGATAGGGCAGCTCCCCTGAGATTTTCAGGTCGAACAAGTTGTTTTCCTGAATGTAATGCCCGATGGCCGGGGCCGTGTCCACCAGGCCGAACACTTCGCCTTTTTGAACTTTTTCCAGGCCCTGCGCCACCGAGTCCACGGGGATAACAGTTACATCCGGATAATTTGTTTGAATCACCGTGTAGAACGGGGCCCGGGTGCTCACTGCAATTGGCTTTTCGCCGACAGCATCCAGGGTGTTAATATACAGGGCGTTCCGGTCCGTGGCAATCACCAGAGGGTAGCTGGCATAGGCAGAGCCAGGCTGCATGATGGAAGGGCCAGACGGATTGTCTGTCATCACAGCCGTGACGTCACACCCACTGACGTCGGCAACTTTGTCCGAGACCCGGATGGGTACCCCGATTTTCCGGCTCATCACCTGGTAAAAATCCGCCACAATGCCGCGGTATCCGCCGGTGCTGTCCAGAGATTCAAAGGGTGGGGCATCGGGTCGTACACATAGGGAGATCTGTTCTTTGGCGCCCAGATATTCTTTTTCTTCCCGGGTAAGGGTGGTCAGTTCCCCGGCCGGATCCATGCTGCCGATCCATTTTCCGACAATGGCATCATACTGCAGCGGATCCACATGAGTCATGGCCTTGTCAAGGATGGTGGCAAGGAGTTTCCAGTCTTTTCTGACGGCCATGTACAGTGGCAGGTCCTGGTCCAGTTTGATTTCTTCTGCCACCTTGACATTGTTGATGAACTGCTGTTTGATGACATAGTTGACAATGCCCAGGGACCCGACAAAACCGTCGGCCCGTCCCAGGGAAACCAGTTTGATACCTTCAGCCGGATTTTTGACCATGACATAGTCCAGGCCCGGATAGTGGTCCATGATTATTTCGGTCAGGGTGTATCCGGCGGGCAGGGCAATTTTCCGGTGTGTCATGTCCGCCAGAGACTTGACTGATGTCACGTCCTTCCGGGTGACCAGCACTTTGATCAGCTGAATGTAGGGGCGGGTAAATGCCAGAAATTCTTCCCGGTCCGGACTTTTCCACAACCCCGGAAACAGGTCAATCTCTTTTTGCCGGCCCTTTTCCAGCAGCTGGGACCAGGTGTGGCCGTTGATGAATTCAAGCTCGAGCCCGATGATTTCGGCCAGCAAACGGACATAATCAATGGCAAATCCGGCCGGTTCACCGTTTTGTATGAAATCAAACGGAGGCCAGTCCAATTCGTTGGCCACCCGGATCTTGGGATGGGTGTCCAGAAACGCTTTTTCTTCCTGAGTCAGATTCAGGGCCCCATCGACTCCGGGCCGGATTTCTCCCAGCCATTTGTATTCCAGGGCCGCAATATCGCCGGGTGTGAGGGTCAGCAACGCTTTTTCCAGCATCTGGTGAAGGATGGGCCAGTCGGGCCTGACCAAGATGTGCAACGCTTTCTGGTCATTGCTGTCATATTCATTGAACCGTCCCGAAATTTTTAGGCCAGTCAGATAATTTTTTTTGATCAGGTATCGGGCCACGGCAGACAGTTCGATGGCAGCATCTGCCTTCTGATTCAACACGGCATGAAAAGCGTCTTCTGTGTTTTTAACGGTCAGGACATGGATGTCGGGATAATGGTCCGCCAGATAGGTTTCATAAGCCCAGCCCTTGGGAATGGCAACGATTTTTCCTGCCAGGTCCATGATGTTGGATACGTCCGGGGAATGGGTGGACACCACGAATACGGTCTTGTCTTTGTAATAAGGAGACGTGAACCGCCCGAACTGCTCCCGTTCCGGTGTTTTGTATGCGGATTGAAGCAGGTCCAGACGGTTTTCCCGGAATAGGGTGACCAGCTCATTCCACCGGTACCCGTTGATGTACTCGAACTCAATACCCAACCGGGCCCCCAGCAGGTTCATCACGTCGATACTCAGGCCAAAGGGTTGGTTGCCAATGGCAAAATCGAATGGGGGCCAGTCCATTTCGTTGCTCATCCGGATGACAGGATGATTTTCGATAAAGACTTTTTCCTGTTCGCTCAGGGTGATGATCAGAGAATCCGACGACTGTGCTGAAGATGACGGACAGACTTGACCGAAAAAAAAGCACAGAAACACACAGATGTACAGGCAGATGAACGTCATTTGTTTGCTGACACCGGGCATGATCAATACAGGGTGTGATCTCCGTCGATGTAAAAAGGGAGGGGTGACCGGCAGGATCTCAGCCCCAGTTAAAACGTGATGACCTCATAGCCTTGTGCCAGAAATTGAGACATGGCCGGATGTCCGCTCATGTCCCCGATCAGGGGGATGCCGGCTTTTTCCACGGCTTCCCTAGCTTTAAGTTTTGTGCTGCACGCCTTGCAGGCCCCGTAAAGGATGCCTGCAGCCTTGGCTTTCTGATACAGGTCGGACAAAAAATGACCGGGCTGGCTCATTTTTTCCACCAGGGTGACGGATTCGCCTTCCAGCACGATTTTGCCTTCCCGGCCATTTGTGTGGAGGTCCAGGCCGTTGAGTAGCACATGAACAAAGCATAGAGGATCGCCCCTGAAGGCGAACAGCACGGTTTTGGTGTTTGAACTGGTATGGGTCTCAGACATGATTATCTCCTTGGTTTTCTTTTATTCTTTTTTTGCCATCATGGTGTCCGGCATTTTTACAGCAATGACCCGGCCTTTGGCGCACAGGTTGCCCTCAGCCGAAATCCGGATATCCACCACCACTTTTTTGGTGCCGATTTCCGCCACCCGGCCCCGCAGTTCCAGGGGCACTCCCAAAGGAGTCGGGGCCAGATAATCCACGTGCAGGGAACCGGTGACAAAGCGCAGGGCCGGTTCAGTATCCATGGCCCGGCCTTCTTTCCTGTACATGGCGGCCGATGCCGTGCCCGTGCGTGGCAGTCCGCCAGAGAGGCGATCAACCCGCCATAGACAAATCCGGGAATGGCGATGTGATATGGTTCGGGGGTGAAAAAAGCCACACTTTCCTCTCCATCCCAAAAGCTTTTGATCTGATGGCCATGGTTGTTTTGCCGGCCACAGCCGTAACAATGGCTGAACTCTTCCGGGTAGTAATCCTGAAATGCCTTTTGTTTCATGGGCGTACTCCTTGAACTCATTTGAATGATAGTATATCGGGCACTGTAATATCTTTGGCCGGGAATGGCAACCCGGTTTTTGCTGCCCTTGACAATCCGGTTTTTGCTACAATTATAATGAAAAAAATTATTGAAGTTGAAACATCAACACCATTGACATTGACACAGGAGTAACCATGGCAGAAAAAACAACACACCAGTTTAAAACCGAAGTGCAGCAGCTGCTGCGCCTGATTATCAACTCTTTGTATTCCAACAAGGAGATTTTTGTCAGAGAACTCATATCCAATGCCTCGGACGCCATCGACCGGGCCCGGTTCAAAGAGCAGACCGAACCGGACTTGTTCAGCGACGACAATGATTACCATATCCGCCTGGCCGTGGACCCGGAAAAAAAGACCTTTACCATCACAGACAACGGCATCGGCATGACCTTTGACGAGGTGAATGAAAACATCGGCACCATTGCCAAATCCGGCACGGCCGCATTCATGGAAGCCCTGGAAAAATCCAAGCAGGAAGCGACTCTGACCCCGGAACTGATCGGCCAGTTCGGTGTGGGGTTTTATTCCGCTTTTATCGTGGCAGACAGAATTTGCCTGGAAACCCGGGCCGCAGGGGCTGAAAAAGGGGTCCGGTGGGAATCGGACGGCCAGGGCACCTATACCATCGAAGAGATTGGCAGAAAAGAGCGGGGCACCACCATCACCCTGTTCTTAAAAGATCCGGAAGAAGAGGCCCGAGATTTCACGGATGAATACACCATCCAGCACATCGTGAAAAAACATTCCGATTTCGTGACCTATCCGGTGATCATGAACATGGAGAAAAGTGAGCCCATTCCGGAAAACGAGATCATCAAGGACAAGGACGGCAAGCCTATCGGAGACACCTTCCGCAAAGTAAAAAAAGACGAGACCCTCAACTCCATGAAAGCGATCTGGGCCAAGCCCAAGGAAGAGGTGACCGAGGAGGAGCACGAGGAGTTCTACAAGCATATCAGCCATAACTGGGACAAACCCCTGGCCGTGATCCACAACAAGTTCGAAGGGGTCACCGAATATGACGTGCTCATGTATGTCCCGTCCAAGGCCCCGTTCGACCTGTTCCGGCCCGAACGCAAACACGGGATGCAGCTTTACTGCAAGCGGGTGTTCATCATGGATGACTGCAAAGAGCTGCTGCCCGACTACCTGGGATTTGTCCAGGGGGTGGTGGATGCCCCGGACCTGAATCTGAACGTGAGCCGGGAAATCCTCCAGGAAGACCGGCTGGTGAGAAACATCCGCAAAAATCTGGTGAAACGGATTTTCATCACTTTAGAGGAGATGGAGGCGGAAAAATACGAGGAGTTCTACAATGAATTCGGCCAGGCCCTGAAAGCTGGGATTCCCACGGATTTTACCAACAAGGAGCGGATCGCGGCCCTGTTGCGGTACAAGACCACCAAATCAGACGGCAAATATGTGACGCTGGACCAGTATATCGAAAATATGAAGGAAGACCAGAAGGAGATCTATTATATCACCGGTGAAAACCTCACTTCCCTGATGAATTCGCCCCTGCTGGAATCTCTGAAAGCAAAAGATTACGAAGTCCTGCTCATGGTGGATCCCATTGATGAGTGGGTGACACAGTCCCTGACCGAATACAAGGAAAAGAAACTCAAGAGCGCGGAAAAAGGGGACCTGGACCTGGAAAAGGTAGATGATGAGAAAAAGAACGAATATTCGGCCCTACTGTCCTTTCTCAAAGGCAAACTGGAGTCCCAGGTCAAGGATGTGGTGGTGTCCAACCGGCTGAAGGATTCGGTCTCCTGCCTGTCCGGGGATGACTGGGGCATGAGCGCCTACATGGAAAAGATCCTCAAGGCTTCGGGCCAGAAGACCCCGGAACAGAAACGGGTCATGGAGGTGAATGTCAACCACCCGGTCATGGAAAAGATTAAACAGATTTTTGAAACCGACACCACCAACCCGGTGCTCACGGATTACGCAGACCTGCTGTTTGACATTGCGGTGATCAGTGAGGGCGGCAAGCTGGACAATCCGTCCCGGTTCTCCAAACTGATGGGGGATCTCATGGCCAAAGCCATATGATCCTGTATTTTGAGACCCTGGGGTGTTCCCGGAACCAGGTGGACAGCGAAGTGATGCTGGGCAAACTTCTGGCCGCCGGGCACACCCAAACCGATGATCCGGCCCGGGCAGATGCCATTGTAGTGAACACGTGCAGTTTTATCTCATCTGCTGCGGACGAGGCCGTGGACACCATTCTGGAGATGGCGGCGTACAAGCAAAGCGGTGCATGCCGCCGTCTGATCGTGACCGGATGCCTGGCCCAGCGCCACAAGGATGACCCGGACCTGACCGAAAGCCTGCCCGAGGTCGATGCGTTCCTGGGGACCGGTGCGTGCGAGCGGATTGTGGAGGCGGTGGAAGATCGGGCCGTGTCCCGTTTGACCCTGTTTCCAGACCCCGATGCCCGGCCGTTTGCTGATCTGTCCGTGGACCGGGCCCTGTCCGGGGAACCCCATGCCTTTGTCAAGGTATCCGAAGGCTGCAACCGTCACTGCACTTACTGTATCATACCTTCCTTGCGGGGCCGGCAGCGGTCCCGTCCCATTGAGGATATCTGTGCCGATGCCCTGGCCCTGGTGACAAAAGGGGTCAAGGAGATCATTCTTACTGCGGAAAACACCACGGATTACGGCCGGGATCTGTCGGCTGGTACCGGATTTGCCGATGTGTTGAAATATTTATCCAGGGCCCTTTCCGCTGTGAACCCGGATGTCTGGATCCGGATGCTGTACACCCATCCCGAATCACTGACCCGGCAGATGGTCGAAACGGTCAAAGCCCACGACAATATCTGCGCTTACTATGACGTGCCCATTCAGCATTCCGACACCACAATGCTGCGGCGAATGGGCCGGCCCTATTCCGAAGAACACCTCAGGAACATGTTTGCCATGATCCGGGAAATCGATCTGGACGCGGCGCTGCGCACCACCGTGATCACCGGATTTCCCGGGGAGACCGATGAGAGGTTCGATGTTCTGCTCCGTTTTATTCAGGAGATCCGGTTCGACCAACTGGGCGTGTTCACTTATTCTGATGCCGACGATCTGCCTTCCCATACGTTGAAAAACCATGTTCCCGATGATCTGGCACAGCAGCGGCACGATACCTTGATGGCATCTCAGGCAGACATTTCGGCACAGATCAACCAGGGGCATGTGGGCAAGGTGTTTCCAGTACTGGTGGAAGAGAACCCGGAATCAGGCCTGTTTATCGGCCGGACCATGTTCCAGGCCCCGGAAGTGGACGGGGTCACGTTTATTTATTCGGCAGGCCTTGCCATCGGGTCTATGGTTCAGGTAAAGATAACGGACGGGTATGAATACGACATTGCCGGCGAAGTGTGGCCCCAGTGACCGGGGGGTGTCCGGGACCGCTGCATTGTTGCATGAGAACGGCTTATTTCTGGGGAGAAGGCATGAATACCGATTTAAAGACACAGATCATCCAGCGGGTCACACCGGACCTTGAGCAGGTGGAACAGGCCCTGAAACAGAACCTGAGTCCGCACCTGGATCTGGTGAAAAAAATCGCTTCTCATCTTTTGTTCAGCGGTGGCAAGCGGCTGCGGCCCCTTTTGTTTATCCATGCGGCCCGGATGTGCGGGTACGGGGGCGGACAGGAAACGCTGTTCTCCACCATGTTTGAATACCTGCATGCCGCTACTCTGCTCCATGATGACGTGGTAGACGGGTCAGCCCTGCGCCGGGGAAGGGAGGCGGCCCACACACGATGGCCGGCGGCCCAGGTGGTGCTCACCGGTGACTTTCTGCTGGCAAGGGCCTTGGACATTGCGGCCCGGACCAAAAATCCCCGGGTGATCTCGGTGGTGGCGGACATCACCCGGGAAATGTCCGAAGGCGAGATCGATCAGCTATACAAAAAGGGGCGCATCGATCTGACCGAAGCCCAGTATCTGAAAATCATCGAGCGTAAAACCGCGGTGCTGATCCAGGGGGCCTGCCGGTGCGGGGCGATCCTGGCGGGGGCACCTGAAAAAGAGGAGAATTCGCTGGCGGATTTCGGTTTTATGTAGGCATGGCGTTTCAGATGGCGGATGATCTGCTGGACTATATGGCCACGGCGGACCAGCTGGGAAAAAATCCCGGGGCCGATCTGCGGGAGGGCAAACTGACGCTTCCCATGATTTACAGCCTGGGCCGTGCCGGAAAAAAAGACCGGGAATGGATGGTGCAGATGCTGGCGGATGCCACGTTCAGTTCTGATCAGTTCCAGAAACTCAAGGAAACACTTGAGTCGCTCAATGGAATTTCCTATACTCGGCAAATGGCACAGGGATATGTGGCCAGAGCGACGAAGGCCCTGGAAGATTTCAAAGAGTCTGATTCCAAAACCGTTTTACCTTAATTGCAACCTATGCGGTTCACAGAAAGGTGTAATCATGGGGATTCGAAAACAGGTATGTGTCTGTGCTGCCGTGCTGGCGGTGATTCTGCTGGCAGGGTCGGGGACGGCGGTTTCGAAAACCGCTGAAATCCAGGTGATGACGTCCGGTGTCCAGCCTATTTCCCAGGGAGATACGTCCAAGGCCCGGCAGGCGGCCGTTTCTGAAGCTCTTGAGCAGGCGGTGGCCTATGCGTTTTCCCAGGTGGTGTCGCCGTCGGTTTTTGCAGCGAATTTGGCGTTTCTGCATACCCGCATTTTGCCTGCGGCCCAGGATTATATCGTCACGTTCAAGGTGTTGGGGGAGATCACCCATCAGGACCAGTATCTGGTGGGGGTGGAATCCCGGGTTCAGTCCGGCATGCTCGAGCAGACCCTGGCAGAGGCCGGGATTCTCAAAACAGAGATGGAACAGCCCAAAGTGCAGCTTCTCATTGCCGAGCAGACCGCTCAGGATCTGCTGCCGAAATACTGGTGGGGCAACAATCCGGAACCGTATCTCTCTCATTCGGAAAATCGGATAGCGAAAATGTTTGTCCAGAAACGGTTTCAGCTGACAGGCACCGGAACGGAACGTCCTGATCCCCGGATGCATGATATCCGGTTCCCTTCCATATATGATCCGGATGCGGCCGTGGATCTGGCAAAAAGGTGGGTGCCGACCTGGTCGTACTGGGCCGGGCGGGTGCCACTGAGTCCAGTAACCGCATGGGGGATGAGAAAATATTTGATGCGGTGGTGTCTCTGGATGTTCTGGATGTGGCCACCGGGGAATCGGTGGCGGGTTGTGAACACCAGGCTTCGGCCAAAGCTGAGGTGGGACGTCCCGGTGATGTTCTGGCCATTGTTCAGGCGGCGGATCTGGCGGCAGCGGATCTGGCGGCGAAGATTGACCGTGCCTGGACACAGAAACAGAGAAAAGAAAGGGCATTTAATGTCCGGATCGAAGGAAACGAATTCCTTCCCCGGTTCATTTCCTTGAAAAAGCGGTTTGCTGAAATCCGGGAAATCGAAAATGTCCAGCCACGGGAGATCGGGTCGGACCAGGCCGTTCTTGACATGGTATATAAAGGCAGCCCAGACGATTTCGCCCAGCGCATCATGTTCACGGCATTTGACGAGTTCGGGATTGAAATCATCGAGGTGTCGGAATCTCTGGTCAATATTCGGTTTGTGGATGATTCAACAATTTTGGAATGAGGTATTTGTTTTTCTTGACATGAATTTCGGGGTCTGGTAAAAGAATCAGATCATTACAGGCGCGTAACTCAGTTGGTAGAGTGCTACCTCGACACGGTAGAAGTCAGCGGTTCAAGTCCGCTCGTGCCTACCACAGAACCGATCAGGGGACCGGGAAACCATTTCCGGCCCCCTGTTTGATTTTGGCAAAAAGGAAACAGCGATGTTGAAAACCATGGCAGCTCAGATGACCCTGTTGCTCAAAACCGGCGGCAGGCGGAGCAATGGCTGGATTCTTTTTAAATTCGCCTTGATGCTGATTTTTCTGTTTGTACTTTTCTCCGTACTGTTCCATGTCTTGATGATGTATGAAGGCCGCTATTATTCCTGGATCACGGGTTTTTACTGGACCCTGACCACCATGTCCACCCTGGGGTTTGGCGACATTACCTTTCACAGTGATCTGGGACGGCTGTTTTCAATTGTGGTGCTGTTCAGCGGGATCGTTTTTCTGCTGGTGATGCTGCCGTTCACCTTTATTCAGTTTTTTTACGCCCCCTGGCTGGAGGCACAGAACAAATCCAGGGCACCCCGATCCATTCCAGAAACCACGGCAGGTCATGTGATTCTGACCCATTTTGATGCGGTGGCGGTGACGCTCATCGAAAAACTGGAACAATACGGTATTCCATATGTGGTCCTGGTTTTGGAACTTCAGCAGGCCCTGGATCTGCATGACCGGGGGTACCGGGTGGTGGTGGGAGAACTGGATGATCCGGAAACCTACCGGCGGCTGAACATCGAGCAAGCCGCCATGGTGGTGGTGTTGAACGATGATATCGCGAGCACCAACATCATTTATACCATCCGGGAAATCAGCGACCGGGTGATCACGGTTACCAACGCTGATCTGGATGATTCCCTGGACATCCTGCAACTGGCCGGCAGCACCCATGTGTTCCAGTTCACCCGAATGCTGGGCCGCGCCCTGTCACGGCGGGTTCTGGGGGTCCGGATGCAATCCAACATTGTCGGCCGGTTCGATGAACTGCTCATAGCAGAGGTCCCGGCCATGCGCACCTGGCTTCAGGGCAAAACCATGGCGGAAAGCCGGCTGCGGGAAAAGTGCGGGGTTACAGCGGTGGGGGTCTGGGAGCAGGGTATGTTTTATATTCCCACTGCGGACACCCGTATTCTGGAAACCACTGTTCTGGTGCTGGCAGGCACACGGGATCAGCTGGAGCAGTTCGACCGCTCCATTGCCCGGGAAGCAGAGAAAAAAGAAAACGTATCGGATGGCCCCGTGGTGGTGCTGGGCGGGGGCCGGGTGGGTCAGGCCGTGGCGGATGCGCTGGAAAACAGGGAGATCGATTTCCGGGTGGTGGAAAAAGAACGGGCATTGCTGATAGACATGACCGCTTTATCCATGGCAGCGCCGCGGACCGGAACGTTCTGATCCAGGCCGGGATCGAGCGGGCTCCGTGCATTATCATCACCACCCATGACGACAGCTTGAATATCTACCTCACCATCTACTGCCGCCGACTACGGCCAGATGCCCAGATCATCAGCCGGGCCAGCCTGGACCGGAATATCAATACCCTGCACCGGGCCGGCGCCAACCTGGTGATGTCGTTCAGTTCGCTCGTCACCACCACCATCATGAATCTGATTCAGCCTCAGAAAGTGCTCATGCTGTCAGAAGGGTTGAATGTGTTTCGGATGGAATTGAGCCCTCGATTGGAAACCATGGTGCTGCGGGACGTGAAAATCCGGGAGAAAACCGGCTGCAGCGTGGTGGCGGTGAAAAAGGGGGACCGCCTGACTATCAACCCCGATCCTGCCATTGTCCTGGAAAAAGGAGATGAGCTGGTGCTGATCGGGAATGCCCGGGCAGAAAAGCTGTTTACGGAAAAATACCCTGCCCCCAGCGACCCGGAGTGAGGTATTCAAGGGGTCTGTACCCGTGACTGCCGGCCGGCACCACTTCATCGGCCGGATAAACAAAAGTGTCTGGAAAAAGCGTTTCTGTCTGCTGGTCAAAACGGTTGTCAAGACCACAAATCGGGTAGACTGCCTTCCGGGGCGGCAACGGCATGCTTCAATCTCTGCAGGCATGTTCCTGCATGGCGTTCCTTCTTTTTTACGCCGGGTGGAGGCTCCCTGCTGACTCCTGGCACATGACTGCCGAATATTATAGCTTATTAATTTAAAGAATAATCAGCATCTGCCAAGGAAAATAATGACAAAACCGATCAGGCCAGGGCCTGGTTGATACGGCGTGCCGCCTCCTGGGTCTGGTCGATGATATGCGGCATCCGTTCATCGGACATTCCGGCCTTGAATCCCACCACCCACAGAGCCGGCAGCCGGCCGGAAAAGGGAGACAGGCATACGGCCACGGCCCGGACTCCAACCAGGTATTCTTCATCATCCAGGGCATACCCGTTTATTTTGACCGTTTCAAGTTCTGCCAGATAATCAGCCGGATCTGTGATGGTTTTGGCAGTGAACCGGCGGATGGAGTTGGCATTCAGGTAAGCCGCCACATCCGGTGCGGGCATGCTGGACAAAAACGCCTTTCCCACAGCTCCGGCCAGCAAGGGAAGGGCCGTCCCGATGGGAGAACTGATCTTGAAATCCTTTGTGGATTCGACAATGTCAATGACCGTCACATGATCCTGGCTGCGGATTCCCAGAAACACGGATTCATTGCACTTTTCCATCAGGGTTTTCATGATCGGTCGGGCCGTTTGGATGATATCAACCCGTTGATAGGCAGCCTTGCCCAGTTCCATCAGGGTAAGGCCGATGGTGTAGCTTTTGGAGGAAGGATCACGGATAATGGCGCCCTGTTCCTCCAGGGCGGCGGTAATGCCGTGAACCGTGCTCTTGCTGATGTTTAGAAGAGAAGCGATGTCACTGATGCGCAACCCGTTTCGGGATCTGGATATGGCAAAGAGAATGTCGAATGCTTTTTTGACAATGGGGGCCTGGTAACGTTTGGTCATGATGGGTTGTCATTGTTCTTTTTTATTTGGTTGATCCGGGTAGAATAACCTATAGTTTCCATAAGTAAGGCATAAAAAGCAATAATTGTCAAGAAGGGGGGTGTTTTGTCTGGAAAAGCGGCCGGAAAAAGGTAAGGCGCAATAAAATTTTGCATCGCAATTTTTTTATTGCGCCATCCATAGTACTGTTCCGCTGAAAACGGATTCCAAGTGGATTCGAATATGACGACGAATTGACGTCATGAAGATTCAATGATTTAATTGAATCTTCATGACGTCAATTCCGGGCGGGTTCGAAGGTGGATGGACATTGATCCGGACTTTTTTTGAGGCAACTGTGAATTGCTGGCACGGTTATGGCATTAAAATCGCCATAAGTTAAATTGCCAGGAATTAAGGAGACAGTAAGTTATGAATAAAGATGTGTTCAGTTTGTGTTTCATGTGCTCGGTCAGATGCCCCATCAAAGTTAGCGTCAAGGACGGGCATGTGGACTGGATTCAGGGGAATCCTCATGTGGCGGGAATCGACAGCCGCCTGTGCCCCAGAGGATCGGCCGGAAAATCCCTGCTGTATGATGACCAGCGGCTTCAGTCGCCCCTGATCCGTGTGGGGGACAGGGGATCAGGCAACTGGCGCAAGGCGTCCTGGGATGAAGCCCTGGATTATGTAGGATCCCGGCTCAAGGAGATCAAAGAGACCCATGGGGGGCATGCTATCGTCCTGGGAGAACGGGCCCAATTGGCCACCCATGTAAGCAAGACATTTCTCAAAGCCATGGGATCTCCCAACCATTACACCCATGACGCGCTGTGCAAGGGGTCTATGAATACAGCCTGCCGAAGCATGTTCGGCTATACTGACGGTCAGGTAGGTATCAACTACGGGAATACCAAGCATATTGTTCTTTACGGCAGAAACATTTTTGAGGCCATCAATGTCAAAGAGGTGAATACCCTGATGGACGCCTTGGAAAAAGGGGCCAAGCTGACCTATATCGATCCACGGGTTAATGTGACCGCCAGCAAGGCCCACCGATACTGGATGATACGGCCGGGAACCGATTTGGCCCTGAACTACGGTCTGATTCATGTGATTTTAAAGGAACGGCTCTATGATGCCAGATTCGTGGACAGATGGGTTCACGGCCTGTCCGCTTTGCAGGATTTCGTCAAGGAGTTGACCCCGGAATGGGCGGAAAATGAAACCGGGATACCGGCCGGTGAGATTATGGCGCTGGCAAGGGAAATCAGCAAAGACAAGCCGGCGGTGATCTTTCATTACGGGTATCGGTGTGCCAGCCATCAGAACGAAATCTACATGCGCCGCTCCATCCTCATGCTCAATGCGCTCATGGGATCGGTAGAAGCCAAAGGCGGGATCTTCTTCAAAAAAGGGCCTGGTGCCGAAGGCGGCAAATCGGCCAGAAAGCTGGTGGATCAGGAGTTCCCCAAAATCGAGGTTCCCCGGTTTGACAAGGTCGGGACCCCGGATTTCCCATTGCCGGACCCGGCCCATGGCGTGGCACAGATGCTTCCGTATGCCATTCTGAATGAGGACCCCTATCCCATCAAAGCGCTGATCAATTTCCGCCTGGATCCTCTCATGTCCATCGCAGATACCAACAACACCAAACGAGCACTGGATAAACTGGATCTCATCGTGACCATCGACATCAACTATTCGGATATCGCTTGGTATTCCGATGTGATTCTTCCGGAATCCACCTATCTGGAAAGAACGGATTGCATCCAGCAGATGAACGGACTCAAGCCCATGATGTTTCTGCGGGAAAAGGCGGTGGAGCCCCGGTATGACACCCTGGAAGGTGCCGTTATCCTCAAGCGCATTGCCGACCGCATCGGCATAGGGGATTATTTCCCCTATGAGACCATGGACGAGCTGGTGGACTGGCAGCTGGAAGGGACCGGATTTACCAGAAAAGACTTTGAAGCAAAAGGATTTGTCAGCTACGGCAAATCCCAGATTTTTTGGGACAGAAATAATATCCCTTTCAAGACTCAATCCGGGAAAATTGAATTCAAATCCGCGTTGCTGGAAGATGCCGGTTTTCCCTCTTTCCCCCCCTATGAATCCCCGGAAGCCCCCCCGGAGAAACAGTTTCGTCTGGTGGTGGGCCGCACTGGCCTCCATACCCATGTTTCCACCCAGAATGTCCCTTATCTCAATGAGCTGATGAAAGAAAACCTGCTGTGGGTCAATACCAAAAAAGCAGCGGAACTGGGTATCGGCGACGGCGATCTGGTGGAGGTGGCATCCTCCTGCGGCAAGGGACGGATCAAAGCGTTTGTCACCGATCTGATCCATCCGGAGTCGGTGTTTATGGTTCACGGATTCGGCCATGAAGCTAAGCTGGCTGCCCGGTCCTACAACCGGGGATTGTCCGATGCCCTGCTCCAGAAAAATGTCTATGACAAGGTGGGCGGCAGCCCGGCATACCACGACACCTTTGTAACCGTGACCCCGGTGTAATTATCTTAAGGAGACAATGAATGAGTCAGTACTACCTGTTCCAGGACAGCAAAAAATGTATCGGGTGCCACGCCTGCGAAATCCAGTGCAAAACCAATAAGGATCTGCCCGAAGGTCCCAAACCCTGCCAGATCATCCAGGTGGGGCCCAAGTTTATCAATAATCTGCCCAAGATGTCTTTCATCTTTATGCCCTGCTTCCACTGTGAAGATCCCTGGTGCGTGTCCGCCTGCCCTACCGGGGCTATGCAGCAGCGGTCTTCGGACGGCATCGTGTTTGTTCAGAAAGATCTGTGCGTGGGGTGCAAGACCTGTATTTCCGCCTGTCCCTGGGGAGCGCCCCAGTGGAATCCCGACACCGGCAAGGTGGAGAAGTGTGATTATTGTAAAGACCGGATCGATCAGGGATTGGCCCCGGCCTGCGTCACCACCTGTACCACCGGGTGCCTGAAGTTCGGCAAAGTTGAGGACATGACCCAGATTCGTCGGGAACGCCATGCACAGTCCGTGGCGTCCTTTGAGAACAGCAGCTTTTAAGAGGAGTATGATCCATGGCCCAAAACGCCTGTCCGGTTCAGTCCACCCTGCAGTTTTTGACGGAGCGAATTCAATCGGGTGTTCTGACAGACCCCAGGGTGCGGCGGATATGTGAATCCATCCGGATGCTGGTGGAGGAGATTTCTCTGGGAGAAGCTGTAGACGGCCATATGGCCGCTATTGATGAGCTGATGGCGGAATTTGAAACCAGAAGTCCGGATGATACCGCCATCAAAACCCGGGAGTATTTGAACCGGATGTTGGCGGAACACCGGGAAATGTTTGTCAGCCATATTGAATCCCGGAATTGTCCCACCCATGATTGCGGCGTCATTGCGCCGTCCCCTTGTCAGATGGCGTGCCCGGCCGGGATCGATGTGCCCACCTATCTGGCGTTGATTGCCGAAGGCAAGGATGCCGAGGCAATCTCCGTGATCCGGGAAGACAACCCGCTGCCCTGGGTGTGCGGACTGGTTTGTACCAGACCCTGTGAGATGATGTGTGTCCGGGGCCGGATCGACACCCCCATTTCCATCAAATTTCTCAAGGCCTTTGCGGCGGAGCGGGCCCTGTCGGACCGCCGGTACGTCAATCCGGAACCGGCTCCGCCCAACGGAAAGAAAGTGTGCGTGGTGGGGGCTGGCCCGGGCGGGCTGTCCTGTGCTTATTATCTATCGTTGATGGGATATTCGGTCAAGGTGATCGAATCTTTGCCCTTTGCCGGGGGAATGCTCATGGTGGGAATTCCCCGGTACCGGCTGCCCCGGGAGGTGATCGACCGGGAAGTGGCCATGATCGAAGATCTGGGGGTGGAATTCCTGTTCAATACCCGGTTCGGCACTGATGTGACCTATGAACAGATGAAGACCGAAGGCACGGATGCGTTTTTTCTGGCCATCGGCGCCCACAAGGCATGGGATATGGGGATCAAAGGGGAAACGGATTTTCCCAAGGTGATCGAGGCCATCGCGTTTTTGAAAAATGTGGCGATAGGCGACCGCCATGCGCCGGGAAAACAGGTGGTGATCATCGGCGGCGGCAACGTCGCCATTGACGCGGCCCGGACCAGCCTGCGCCTGGGGGCTGAAAAGGTGACCATTGCCTACCGCCGGTCCAGGGAACAGATGCCGGCGGACATTGAAGAAGTGGAACAGGCCGAAGAGGAAGGTATCGAATTCGCGTTTCTCACTATTCCCACCGAGATCCGGGGAGAGGCGAATGTCATCACCGGTCTGGCCTGCAACAAAGCGGAGCTGATCGCTAAACCGGGTTCGGACCGGCTGGCACCAGTTCCTATTCTGGGCAAGGAGTTTGTCATCCCCGCCGATGCGGTCATCTCGGCCATCGGCCAGTATGTGGATGATGCAGGCATGAACGCTTTTGACAAAATTCGCTGGACCCGCAGAGGGACCATCGAAGTGAATCACGCCTCCATGGAAACCAGTATGCCCGGCGTATTTGCTGCCGGAGACGCGGTGTCCGGACCCGCCACGGTTATTGAAGCCATTGGCGGCGGAAAACGGGCTGCCGAGGCCATTCACCGGTATTTCAACCACATCCCTCAGCCCAGGATGCCCAAGATCCCGGTACGGAGGCGCAGACACTCCATGATCGAGATGGCGGCATCCGAAAAAATGCGGTTGACCCGGCCTTCCATGCCCATGCTCAATGTGGACCGGCGGCGGACCACGTTTCAGCAGGTGGAGCTGGGGTATGACGAGGAAGCGGTCCGGAAGGAAGCCCGGCGGTGTCTGCGGTGCGATGTGTGCCGGCGGTGCGGAAAATGCGTGGAAGTGTGCCGGGACAAGATGGGCATTGACGCCCTGCACCTGGGATATCTGGATTTTGACCATCCGGTGAAGACCGATTTCCGGCGGACCGCTGAAAATTGTATCACCTGCGGGGCCTGTGCTGCCAACTGTGAGAACAACGCCATGGCGATTGAGGAAAAAGACGGCAAACGCATGCTCAAGCTGTGCGGCACCGTTTTGAACGAGCAGGATATTCAGCATTGCGAAGCCTGTGGTGCCAAACTGCCCTCTGCCCAGTATATGGCGTTCATCTCCGACAAAACAGCGGACATCACGAAAAAATCGGATCAGCGGCTGTTATGTGACAAATGCCAGCGAAAACTGTCCGCCAAAATTCATGTGTCAACCCGGCCTGTCAACAAAAATAAAGGAGAAGCATTATGACGTTCAAACACGGCAGCCGTGTGGAAGTGTTTCAGTCGTCGTCGGATGAAGCCTGGGAACCGTATATGAATGATTTCATTGGTGTCCACGGAGTGGTGACCGACCCGGATACCTCCATCAATGATCCGGATGCGCTTGTCGAGGTCAGTCTTCAGGGGAAAGGCACCCACCGCCTGCCCCAGGACTGTCTCAGGCTGCTGGCCGACAAGCAGGATGAACCCTCATGACAGAGATTTTCATCAACGGGAAACCCATCGCCTGCGAAGAAAATCAGACGGTGCTGGAAGCGGCAAGGCACTGCGGCATCGATATTCCTCACCTGTGTTATCACCCGGCATTGAAACCCTCCGGGGCCTGCCGGGTCTGCGGTGTGGAAGTCACTTCTCCCACCGGACGTCAGACCGTGATGCTGTCCTGCCTGCTCAAGGTCAAACCGGGCCTGAATGTGCTCACCGACTCGCCCATGGTCAATGCGCACCGCCAGACCGCGTTCGAGAGGCTGATCCAGCTGGCTCCCCATGCCCGCCGGATTCGTGATCTGGCCGAACGGTATCACGTAAAACTGCCCCCGGAACCGGACGAATGCATCCGCTGCCGGCTGTGCATAAGGGTGTGCCAGGAGATTGTGAAGGCCGGGGCGCTGAAAATGGAGAAAACCGCTGCCGGCGGCCGTGTGGGCAAAGGAGACGGCCGTTGCATCGGCTGCGGGACCTGCGCCAATATCTGTCCCACCGACGTGATCCAGGTGACGGACAAGGACAGTGTCCGGATCGTGTCCATTCAGGGGGAAATCATCGGGCAGCTGCCTTTGGCAAGGTGTGAGGCGTGCGGACGGATGTTCGCTACAGCCGATTTTCTGACCCGGGTATCCCACATTAACCCGGATCACCCGGATACCAAGGAACATCACAACCTGTGCCCGGGATGTGTCAAGTTGATGTCCACCCGGGCCAGAACCGAAAAGGCGCATTTAAAAAAATGAACCGGACGGGCTGCCTGCTCTGCCTGGCCTTGGCCTGGGTACTGCTGCGGCCGGCACCGGTGCTTGCCATTCAGCTGCACAGCGGTAATGCCGGCATTATCGCGCATCAGATCGGGCATCTGTTTTTCCTGTTCGCCATGGTGGCCCTGATGTTTACCATCAACAGCCAGGGATTGATCCGGCAGAAGGGGTGGCGACAGATTCAGTTTGGAGCCCTGTTTTTCATTTTCTGGAATCTGGCTACCCTGATCGCTCATTTTTTGGACAATCAGATCCAGGTGGTGCGAATCGAGACCCTGAGCGTCACCAGGCTGGCGGTGGTGACTCAGCCGGATTCCCAGCTGCTGGCCGTGGTCTATTATTTTCTTAAAATGGATCATCTGTGGTGCGTGCCGGCCATGATCTTTCTGTTTCTGGGGTTGGACACCCTGCTCAAGACACAGCGGGAGTCACGACAGAAATCACGCCAGGAAGCACGGCGGCCGACCGCAAAGGAGACCGGACAGTGACTGCCAACCTGCCCATTCTGCTAACGGATGTGCTGGGCTCCGTATTCATGGTGGTGCTGGGGGTCTTGTCCTTGTTTAAGGCCAAATCCCTGCGGGACATGGATCCGGATAACGTGGTGTTTCTCTATCTGATCTGGATCTGCGCCGGGTTCACCATATTTGCGGTATCCCGGTCGTTCAGCCACATTTTGAGACAGTTTCTGCTGCTCACCGGCAGCGGAGATACCTGGAACAGTATCGGTCCCTTCACCGGTGCCGTCAATACTATTTCCTTCATGCTTGTGGGTACGGTCACCCTGTTTTTCAACCAGAGCTGGCGGATCAATGAAAAAGTGCTGTCCGCCAAGCAGAAACATGAGGAAACCAGTGCCAAACTTCTGGAGCTGAACCAGACCCTGGAGCACAAAGTGGTGGAAAGAACCGAGATGCTGACCAGTTCCGAACATAAAGCGAGGCGGATTTTTGAACACTCCCTGGATACCATTGTGGTCACGGACCTTTTTCATCATTGCCGAGATCAACCAGGCCGGCGTGGAACTGACCGGGTATGAAAAATCCGACATCCTTGGCAATGAAATGGGTCTTAAGAATTTTCTGTCGGTCCGGTCGGAGCGGGAAAAAATACTGAATCGGCTGGAGATCCATGAATATATTCTGAACGAAGAGGCGGATTTCCTCAGGGCCGACCAGTCCCTTGTCCGGGTCCTGATCACCGGGGGCGTGGATTACGGGGCCTTTGGCTGCGGCAAGACGTTTCATTTCATCATCAAGAACATCAATGACAAAAAGCAGATGGAACAGCAGATCGCCCAGGCGGATAAACTGGCAGCATTAGGCGAACTGTCCGCTGGTGTGGCCCATGAGATCAACAATCCGTTAGGCATTATTCTGGGATATACCCAGCTGATGCTCAAAAACCCCGGGGATCACGAAGAGGACCTGAAAACCATTGAAAAGCATGTCAAAAACTGTCGGACCGTGGTAACGGACCTGCTGACCTTTGCCAGAAAAGGCTCCAAAAAGATACAGCCCATCGATGTGTGCCAGGTGGTGGAAGATGTGATTAATTTTCTGGGCAACCATTCCGATTTCAGGAATGTCTGGATCCAGTCTCCGGCTCCCTGCAGCAGGCCGTTGATGGTTTTCGGCAATGAACAGGAATTGTCTCAGGTGATTATTAACCTGATGATCAATGCCTGCCATGCCGTGGATAAAAAAGGGCGAATCCAGGTGGAAACCGGGATGGATGCCCAAAAAAGGGTTCGAATTTCGGTCAAGGACAACGGCACGGGGATCCCGGAAAAGGATTTTTCCCGGATATTCGACCCGTTTTTCACCACCAAACCCGTGGGCCAGGGGACCGGACTGGGGCTGTCTGTGGGATACGGCATCATTCGGCGTTACGGTGGAGATATCACGGTTAGAAACCGGAAAGACAAAGGGGCTGTGTTTATCATCACCCTGCCCCGGGCTGATCTGAAAACGGATATCCAGGACAGGGGAGAAGAAAAATGACCGCGCGGATCCTGGCAGTGGACGATGAAAAAGATATGACCCGCCTGCTCAAGCGGACCCTGGAATCGGAAATCGACTGCACTGTGCTTATGGCATTTTCCGGGGAAATGGCGTTGAATGTTTTGGAAAAAGATGCCTGTGACCTGGTGATCTGCGACATCCGCATGCCGGGCATGGACGGATTCGAGCTGCTGGAACAGATCAGGAAACGGTACCCGGATCTGACTGTGGTGATGCTCACGGCATTTGGAAACATTGATTCCGCGGTGACAGCCATTAAAAGCGGGGCCTATGACTTTATCGCCAAGCCCTTTGAACAGGATGAGATCATTTTCAAAATCGGCAAGGCGCTTGAAAGAAGCCGGCTGCTGCTGGAAAACAAACAGCTGCTCAAAGCCAGGGACAGGGATTTCTCGCCTCTGGTGGGGCTGAGCCCGGCCATGGAAAAGGTGTTTCAAAAAATCGATCTGGTGGCGTCGTCTGATGTCACAGTGCTGATCACCGGGGAATCCGGCACCGGTAAAGACCTGACCGCCCGATCCATCCACCGTCGCAGCCAGCGCGGCAAAGCCCGGTTCATTCCGATCAACTGTCCAACCATTCCGGAACATATTTTGGAAAGTGAACTGTTCGGGCACAAGAAAGGGGCGTTTACCAGTGCGTTTCAGGATAAGACTGGACTGTTCCAGGAAGCGGACAACGGGACCATCTTTCTGGATGAGATCGGGGACATCGGTTTATCCATTCAGACCAAGCTGCTACGGGTGATCCAGGAAAAAGAGATCAAACCTTTAGGCGACAACCGGGTCCGGAAGGTGGATGTCCGCATCATCGCCTCCACCAACCAAGACCTTCAAGCGAAAATCGCGGCAAAAGAGTTCAGGGAAGATCTGTTTTACCGGTTGTCGGTCATCACCATCGAGCTGCCGCCTCTGCGGGACCGGATCGAGGATATTCCGCTGTTGGCGGAACATCTGGTGGCCAAAAATTGCAAAAAATTGAACAAGCCGCTGAAAACCATTTCCACCGGGGTCATGGACCTGCTGGTGAAAAATCCCTGGAAAGGCAATGTTCGGGAACTGGAAAATGTCCTGGTTCAGGGGATTCTCTATGCCGGAGGTGATGAAATCCGCTGTTCCAATATCCCTGTTTCGGAAGCCGGTCCGGATACCTGCACGGATACTTGCCTGGACGCCGGTATCATGGACCTGCCCTATAAGGACGCGAAGGAAACCATGTTGACCCGCTTCAATCACGAATATGTGGGGGCGCTGCTGTCCATGACCAACGGCAATATCACCCGGGCAGCCAGACACTGCGGACTGGACCGCCAGGCATTGCAGCAGGTCATGAAACGGTTCGGAATTAACCCGGATGATTTCAGGTAGCAGGACAAGAATGTGCAATAGAATTCAGGCGCCGCATAATTTTTATTGCGCATTCCGGCAAGGTGTTCTGCGGTGCCGGGGGTGGCATGTCAGCAACTTATCTCAAAACTCTAATGAATTCATTCGGTTGGAATAAGAAAATCAAAAAACACGGAATGGCACTAAAATTGCCATTAAAGCTCACCATGTAAACTATTTAACGTGGTAATTTTATTTTATTGGATTTTTATCAATTAAAGGAGGAAAAATGATGATGAAGAACCGAACCAGGTTTTATCTTGCAACCGCGCTGATGATTCTGTTCTCGTTTGTGGCTGTGGCCATGGCCCAGACCGGATCGGAGCTGACCACACCGGACACGCCGGAAAAAATGAAGGCAGCCATTGAGGCCAGTCTTCAGGATCCGGGGTATGCAGCGAAAACTCAGGAAGTGATCAAGCCGGGAGAAACACCGGGCTTTTTAGGAATTCCGGGCGCACCGAATCCCAGTCTGATTCTGGGTCTTCTGTGGGCCATCTGGGTGGGCTGGATTTTTTCCACGGTCGGGGCCTTTGGGGGCATCATGGCCGGGGTGGGCCATATCACGATTTTCGGGCTGGCGGATTACGCCAAATCCTTTGGCAAAGGCAACCCGGTGAACAACCTGCTTACCGACTCCATCCGTGTGTCCAACCAGTGGCTGGTGGGCCTGAGTGGGGTGATCTCTTCATTCAACTACTACCGCATGGGCCGGCTGGTGGCACCGCTGGGCATCTGTCTGGCCATCGGGGGCGTGGGCGGTTCCTGGCTGGTACCGGAACTGACCGCCGGTAAAATTTCTTTGAAGGATTACATCGATTTTTCGGACTGATTGTGTTTGTGCTTGGTTTTTTTCTGATTTATGAAATGACTCCGAAAGGGTCAGCCGGTAAAAAACAGGCCAAAGCAGCAGCCCAGGCTTTTGAAAAAGCGGCCAGGGAAAAATCCGATACAAAGGATCAGGGGGTCAAGATCATTGAAGGGTCCTGGACCTTCATGTGGATTGCCGTGGGCCTGGTGGTGTTGTCAGCGCTCTGGATCAACCTGATTCCTGCCCTTAAATTTGTGCCGTATATTCTGTGTCTGGCCGGCTGGGCCATGACCTTTATGATCGGCAATATCCGGTTCACCTTTTACGGACAGGAATTTTCTTTCAAGGCTTACGTCCCCATGATCGGCGGTATCGTGATCGCGGCCCTAGCCTCCTTTCTGGGGGTTGGCGGCGGATTCCTGTATGTGCCGTTCCTGACGTCTGTGGCCGGACTCCCCATGTTCCTGGTGGCCGGTACCTCGGCCTGTGCGTGCTGGTGGGCATGATCGTGTCCATTTTCTCGTACATGGTGGGTAAAGGCGTGGTCATTGCCTGGGGATTTATCGGTGTTGAGCTGATCGGGATTTTCATCGGTTCCATGATCGGCCCCCGGACCTCCAAGTTTATCCCGGAAAAAGTGCTGAAATGGATTTTTATCATTCTTGCCTTTTACGTGGGTATCCGGTATACCTCAAAAGGATTTCTGGGGTACAGCCTGCTGCCGCCGTTCTAGTTAGTGGGAGCGGTAGGTGTGCGTGACTGAACGATAGATAGAGGGCGCACAGACGCGTTTCAACGGGTGTTCAGGGGGCGGTAGCCATCCGGTCTCTGATCACCCCTTGTTTTTTTATTGCCGAATATTTGTCGTGTCCGGTTGGGGCGGTATCTTGCCATCAACCGCACAGAACCGCCACATTAAAGAATAATATGGATTCCATACAAGGCATACTGACTGTTATCGATCCGGTGCTGATCTATCCCTACCGGCTGTTTGACAATCCCATGGCCGGATGGTGGGTGGGGACCTTCTGCCTGGCAGCCTGGGCCGTGGTCATCGGGGAGATCACTATGGCTGTTGCCGGCCGGATCAACCGGTCTGCCGTATCCGACAATCTGGATGACACCATGTATTACCATGAGCAATCCATGAAGGCCAAGCAGGCCGGGGATGAAAAAGCCTATAAAGGAATCAACAAGCTGGCCAATGAAGCCTATGGCAAATCTTTTTTCTGCTCATGGCCATGGGCATGGCGGCCCTGTGGCCAGCGTTTTTCGCTGTGGCCTGGCTGGAGAAGCGGTTCGGAAGCATCGGCTTTACCATGCCTGAATGGGCCGGGGGGATGGAATTGAGTTTCACGGCCCCGTTTATTCTGATTTATATTGTTTTGCGGGTGATTTGGGCCAAAACCAAAAAAAAATTACGACCGTCTTCAAATCGCTGAACACACTGCTTTGACATGATAGGAACCGGTCAGATCGTTTTTCCCGCAAATCCCATCCCAGGCTAACCCAAACGTACATTTGTCTGCGCTTCACAACATTTATAGGAGATTTCAAACACCGGTGAAATACAATGGTCCTGCCCTCTGGCGGGCGGGACCGCCATGGTGAGCAGCTTGTGAAGGGTGGGCAGGCGCCAGCCCGTGCGGTCGCAAAATTTCTGTTCATTCAACTGATCCACATATTTTTTGCCTGGTGCCAGGTTACCGGGAATCCAGTACCGCATTGTTACCACACCAGACCGGTCTGCCGGTCCGTCACGATACCGTTTTCCGACACTGCAAAATCATTGACGTCATATCCCCGTTCCCGGAGCTCCATAGAATGAAAATCCCACCCGGATGCTTGCATGGCGGTGTTCCTAACGATCTCCCCTGCGCCGGGACAGGCCAAAGTCACAGATTTTGACGACACCCAGATCTGTGAGCAGGATATTGGCCGATTTGATGTCCCTGTGAATGATGCCGAAAAAATGAAGGAATGAAAGCCCTTTGAGGGTTTGGACAACATAGCGAACCGCTTTTTGAACTGGAATGGTCCGGGTTTGTTCCGCTTCATCCGACTCGCCCATATGGGTCCCCAGGTGGTTGCAGAAAAAATTCATGATATAGTACAGCTGCCCATCGGTCTGGCAGAAGTCCGGGACATCCGCCACATGGGGATGGCGGATGGATGCCATGATCACCGCTTCCTGTGTGAATCGCGCTTTCAGATCTTTCGGGACCGTCAGTTCCGCCTGCAGCAGGGTTTCTGGGCTGGCCCACGCTGCCGGCGTTGATGATGTATTTGCGGGCGGAATCCGGGCCGTATCCGATGTTGTCCCCCAAGGAGATCATTGTATCGACCTTGAGATACCCGATGATCTCGAGCACGGCCTGAAACGTCTCCAGATTGGCTTGTATGTCCGACAGGACAGCTGTTTTTATCGTGCAGCCTCCCATTTTTTGGGGTTTTCTCCCTGTGAAGGTTCAGTATATCCGAAAAGCGGTGTATGTGCAGACCCTAACCTGATTCTAACAAAAAATTAAAAACCACCTAACGCAGATCATTTACAGTAACGGACTGACTGTTGAGCATAAGTCCTTTAAAACCGGCCGGCCGATGGTGACCACCGGCTTTCAACGAAAAGATTAATTTAAAGAAACCCGTAATGAATTCAAAACAGACAAACACAGCCGCTGGTTCCAGGCGTTCCCATCGACTTGTTCCCAAAGAAAACCGGAACACGGTGGGTGAAAAGCAAGTCGTAAATCCCAAAATGCGGTGTGAAGATGTCAGTGTTTTTTATGACAACGGCGCCAGCAAGGCCATCAATGCCGTGTCATTGGATATCGGCACCAATGAAGTTATTTCATTGATCGGTCCGTCCGGGTGTGGGAAATCCACGTTCATCCGTTGTCTCAACCGCATGAATGACACCATCGAAGGGTGCAGGGTGAATGGCTGTATCTATCTGGATGGCAAAAATATCTATGACAAAGATGTGGATGTGGTCCCTTTGCGGGCCAGGGTGGGTATGGTGTTTCAGAAGCCCAATCCGTTTCCTAAATCTATTTTTGACAATGTGGCGTATGCCCCCCGGATTCATGGGCTGGTAACCAATAAAAGCGAGACCGAAGAACTGGTGGAAGAATCATTGGTTCGGGCCGGTCTTTGGAACGAGGTTAAAGACCGCCTGAATCAACCCGGTACCGGGCTGTCCGGTGGGCAGCAACAGCGGCTGTGTATTGCCCGGGCCATTGCGGTCAATCCGGAAGTGATCCTCATGGATGAACCCTGTTCTGCCCTGGATCCCATTGCCACCGCGATTATCGAAGAACTTATTGAGGAGCTTCGACAGGAATACGCCATTGCCATTGTGACCCATTCCATGCAACAGGCCTCTCGGATTTCCCAGCGAACCGCCTATTTTCACATGGGGGACCTGATTGAAATCGGTCCCACGGAACAGATTTTTCTAAATCCTTTGCACCAGCTGACCCAGGACTACATCACGGGGCGGTTCGGTTAACTTCGGATGGCCGAAGTCCGTCTCCGGAAAATCGGTTGGAGAAGCCCGGAAGCAGCGCAAAAAGAACTTGACTTTCGAGTTGTTTTTATCTGCAGGGTCAGGCATCAAATCAATCCGGGTTCGCCGGCCGCCGCTTTTGCACTGAGCTGGCCATCCAGGGCGGACGAGACGATACCGCCGCTGTATCCGGCCCCTTCCCCGGCCGGATACAGGCCATGAATCTCCGGATGCATGCGGGTGCCGGGATCCCTGGGGATTCTCACCGGGGAACTGGTTCGGCTTTCCACGGCTAGGATCAGGGCCTGGTTTGTGACATATCCCTTCATTTTTTTGCCGAATGCAGCAAAACCCTGTTTCAGTGCCCGGGTGATCCCAGGTCCCAGAATATCTTTGACGGGATAAGTGACGGCTCCGGGAATGTAGGAGGAAGGCGGCAGGGAAGCGGAGACCCGGTTCACCAGGAAATCGGTGAGCCGCTGGGCCGGGGCAGCCAGGGTGCTGCCGCCGGCGGAAAAGGCCTTTTGCTCTATCTCCTGCTGAAAGGCGAGTCCGGCAAAATGACTATGTTTTTGGTGGTGCCGCCACAATCTGTCGTCCACGGTGACTACCATGCCGGCATTGGCGTTCGCCAGGTTTCTGGCGGAACTGGACATGCCGTTGAGCACCAGCTCTCCGGGTGCGGTGGCCGCTGGCACCAGCATGCCGCCCGGGCACATGCAGAAGGAATACACCCCGGTGCCGTTAAACTGGCCGGAAAATGCATAACGGGCGGCCGGTAGATGCGGGTTGCCTGAATGCCGGCCATACTGCATTTCATTGATCAGGGCCTGGGGATGCTCCACCCGGACCCCCATGGCATAGGGTTTGGCTTCCAGCCGGATTCCCAGGTTGTCCAGCAGATAATAGATATCCCGGGCCGAATGACCCGTGGCCAGGACCACGGCCGGGGATAAAAATTCCCGGGTCAAGGTGGTGACCCCATGAATCCGGTCACCGGCCAGAATCAGGCCGGTGATCCGGGTATTGAAATGGATTTCACCACCGCAGGACAGGAGGGTTTTCCGGATGGCGGTGATGATTTTTGGCAGCCGGTTTGAACCGATATGGGGGTGGGCGTCCGCCAGGATGTCCGGGGAGGCCCCGTGCTGCACCAGCAGGGCCAGGATCTCCCGGACATTGCCCCGCTTGGTGGCCCGGGTGTAAAGCTTGCCGTCACTGTAAGTACCGGCCCCGCCCTCGCCGAAACAGTAGTTGGAGTCCGGATGGCAGATTCCGTCCCGGTTTATTTTTTTCAGGTCGAACCGCCGTGAGGTGACATCTTTTCCCCGCTCCAGCACAATGGGGCGGATGTTATGGCGGATCAGTTCCAGGGCAGCAAACAGCCCGGCCGGACCTGATCCCACGATTACTGCAGTTTTCTTGCCGGTCACAGGCGGGAATATCACCGGTTCATATAAAGCGGGGGCGGATTCGCCAACGTAGATCTCCGCTTTCAGCACCACCTTCGGAGACCTGCTCCGGGCATCCAAGGAGCGCCTTAGAATCCGGATGCCGGAAATGTCATCAACGGAACAGTTCAGTATCCCGGCTGCGGCCCGGACCTGGGCGGCCCGGTTCCGGGCGCATTCCGGTGTCAGCTGGAAAGTGATGGAATAAACCAAGGCACATCCTTTATTTTTTTAGATCAACCGGAGCCATATCTATAGCCTGGAAGCCAGCATTGCCGCACCGATCGCTCCGGTTTCCTGACAGGAGGGAGAGATGATCAAAGGCTGTTTCAGCTGTTTTTCCAGGGCCGCAACCATGCCCGGGTTTTTGGCCACGCCCCCGGTCATCATGACCGGTCCCTTAAGACGAATTTTTGCGGCCAGAATCCTCACTCGGGCTGCAGCGGCTTCATGGATACCCGCGATGATGTTTTCTTTTTTTTCCTGCCGGGCGATCATGGAGATGACTTCGGATTCGGCAAACACGGTGCAGATGCTGCTGATTTTTGACGGGTGGTCTGCCGTCAGGCCCACCGCACCCATCTGATTCAGAGCCACTTCCAGAGCATTGGCCATCACTTCCAGAAACCGCCCGGTGCCGGCCGCACATTTGTCGTTCATGGCAAAATTGTCCACCTGCCCCTGGTTATTCAGAACAATGGCCTTGCTATCCTGGCCTCCCACATCGATGACCCCGCGGATATCCGGATTCAGAAAATGCGCCCCGGCCCCGTGGCAAAGGATCTCGGTCATGGCTTTGTCGGCAAAGTCGATGCTGGCCCGGCCGTATCCCGTGGACACGACGGCCCGGATATTGGACCGGGACAGGCCGGTTTGTTGCAGCAGGTCTTCGAACACCCGGGTGCCGGCCTTCAAGTGGTGGTATCCGGTGGGCATTACCCGGGTTCCCATAAGAGTTTTGTCTTTGATCAGGGCGGCCTTGGCCGTGTTGGAACCGATATCGATGCCGGCAAAAATCATGGCCGGCCTGCCTTGCGCTTGACGATTTCCATGAACGCGTCGATCCTTGTCTCCATTTGAAACTCTGAAAAATACCGGGGGTCCACCATGTCCGCTTCGATCATGAGCACCGGGATCCCCGTTTTTTCCCGGACAATCTTCATGATATCCATCTGTCCGAAAGAATAGGGCTTGCAGGACCGGTTGGAGTGCATGACCAGTCCGTCGACATCGTAAAACCGGATCATTTTCAGTACCTCTTCGGCCATCTGGTCCACTCCGATGTTTAAATAGATCCGGGTATAGGCCTGGGCCATGGAATCCAGGAAATTGTTTACGTCAATGTGGGTCAATGCACTGCACCAGGCTGAGGTATAGGTGTCGGCCACCAGGCAGGCCTGGTGGGCGGAAAACCGGTCCGACAGCCATTTGAGACGGTGCCACATCGGCAGGTTGTCCCACAGCAGCCGATGGGTTTCACCTGGCACCACACCGATTCCTTCTTTGATGCGCTGTTCCAGTTCAGCGATCAGCTCTTTGTAGAAATCCACCGCGATCCGGGTTCCCCGCAGGGTCACAATCAGGGCTAAAAAGAAAAAAGCGTCAAACGCGGACATGGGGGAAGGCCTGCTGGCCGTGGTGCTCAGGACCTGCTGCCACAGGCGCTGGCCTTCATATGACAACTTGCCCACCGCATTCATTTTGTCCGGATCCATTTTTTTCCCGGTTATCTGTTCCAGAAAAGCGATGTATTCATGGATCTGGGCTTGAACATAATCTGCCATCTCAGTCGTATACCGGGTGTGACAGACCGGGGTGTCTAGGATGAACAGCGGCACCTGGAAGTATCTATCCTGGATTTCATACCATTTGAGGACCGTGCCGCAGATATTGTTGCAGCAGATGAGCATGTCCGGTTTGGGGAGCCCGCCGATGGGGCTGCCACCGGCCACGGCGCAGGCGATATCGGACCGGGCGTAGGAACAAAGATCCGGGCTGTACCCCATATCTTCGGCTTTGGCGCACAGGTCTTCCCCCATTTTGGCGGACCCGATCATGGCTCCGTGATTTTCGGGATACACCGGAATGATATCCATGGCTACCAGTGGTTCCACCGGTCCGCCGGACGTGATCCATGCCACCAGCCGGTGGTTCTGGGCTGCGCTTAAGGCTTCCAGATAATAAGTGGTCATCAGATCCCGCATTTTTTTCGCGGCCTTGATTTTCGGGGGGGGATTGGTACCTCAGGCATGAGAAGATCCTTGGGCTATAGCATCTGAATAAAGGTTTCGATCCGGGTGGAAAACTGGCCATGGGCATGGTGTCCGTCATCCATTTCCAGGGCCATGTTTTTGATGCCCTGCCCATCCAGGCGTTCTTTGAGATATGGATAATCAAAGGCATGGGGGTCACAGAATTTGAGCATCACAAAGATCACCCCCTGGGCCTGCGTCTGATGGACCAGAGAGACCAGATGGTCGGCTCGAATGGTCAGGCCCGCATGTTTGGCCGGGCAGATCGCCCGTTCGAGGTACCGATGGGCCAAGGCCGCCAGAGGCGGCTTGTCTTCAGACACCAGCCGGCCGTACCATCGCTGTCCGGTGCACAGATCATCGCCCACCACGGCCCCGCCTGCGGTTTCTATGGCATCAGACAGATCCGGAGTGTCACAGATGGATCCGGCAAGGACCACCCGCTTGACCGGCGTGTCCGGTACCGGCAGTTGATGGAGAGACGCGGCCACATCTGCCAGAAGGGTGGCGGCTTCATTTCTGTCCATGATCATGGCCCCTTTGACCAGGGTATTCATGTCGGATCCCCGGATCCGTCCGGGATGGTGGAAACGAAAGTCATGGATGGCGGACAAGTGGGTGCGGATCCGGTTGAACAGGTCAATGGATGCGGCCAGATCGGCATGGGTGACGGATGTTTCCAATGCGGTTTCCAAATCGGCTTTACACCGGGCCAGCAGGGATTCCAGATATGCGGCGCTGCCTGCGGTGTTCAGCTTGGCAGGCAGTGCCAGGTCGGTAAAGAATTCGTATCGGCCGTTCATGCGCCAGAGATCGCTGAGCCGCTGCATGGAGTCACAGGTGTGGGGGAACACCGTGCCGTCCAGGAAATCCAGCCGGCCGGCCAGGCTGTCTTCCAGGATGCCCCGGACCAACGGACAGCAGTAAGACTGCAGATGGGTTTCCCCCACAAGGATGCCGTGCCCGGAAGAAAACAGCCGCATGGGATGACCGCCTGCCGCGTGAATCAACTCTTCAGGTGCCAAAGAGCATGGGTATCCGATGATTTTTCGGCCGGTCTGTCGGATGCGGGCCACAGTATCCTCAAGCCGGGTTATGGCTTCATGAAAGTGCCCAATTTCTTTCATGTCCTGAGGTCTCCAGTATTTTGATTCGTTTCGTGCAAAAAAAAAAGTTGTGACCTTCCGGTGATCCAGACCGGAAGGTCACAGTCTGACGGGTGTTATATCGGACATCGATGCAGAAGTCAAAGCAGGCGTGACATGAATCAATACATGTTCCGGAGGCAGTTGCTCCATCAAAGGTATTTCTCCAAGCCATCTGCGGTAATATTGCCAGCGGGAGACTTCCATGGCTCCTCTCGGAACTTTGCAGGATCCGTCCGAAGCCCGTTCCCGAAACTTCAGACGTCCGGATGATACCGCTGTGTGATTGCTGTGAAACAAATCAACGGGACCGATAATTTTCAGGCCGTATTGACGAGCATTTCTGGCGAAATAGGTTTTATCGAACAGCACAAAGGTACTGGCGGTCAGGCCGGCCAGATCCCCGTACACGTCGCCTAAAAAAGTCAGGGTCTGATCCAGGTCCGTGTCGGTGGAAGTGGGAAGTCCGAAAATCATCAACCCCATGTTGGAGATGCCCGCAGCTGCCGAGTCTTTGATCACGCGCCGGATATCAGTGACACAGGTGCCTTTGTTGATCAGGTCCAGCAGGCGCTGGGACCCGGTTTCGATGCCCCATCCGACCCATTTGCATCCGGCGGCGGACCACAGGGCCAGGCGGCCGGGTGTACAGTCAGCCGTGGGTTTGCCCAGGATATGAAAAAAGATGGACAGCCCCCTGGCCAGAATCTCTTGACAGATGACGTCCATGTCTTTGGGTAGAATGTATTCATCTGCGGAATAAAAATGGGTCACTCCCAAGGTTCGGTGGTAGTTCTCCAGTTCAGATACAAATATGTCCACCGCTTTTTTTCGGTATCCCCCGAATGAAAAATTATGGGCACAGAATCGGCATTTTCGCCAGGCGCATCCCCGGGAAAACAGCACCGGCAGCACGGGAACCGGGTTGAAGTATTGTTCCAGTGGCAGTTTTGAAAAATCCGGGGCCGGCAGGTGTTTCAGCGATATTGTCCGGGATCGGGGGTTGGTTTGAATGGTCGCCCCCGGCCTGAAAATCAGTCCGGGAATTTCCGGCCAGGCAGTGCCGGCACATAGGGCCGCTGCCGCCTCTTCCCCCTCGCCTGTGACCACGGCATCGATTTCAGGCACGGCGGTCATCAGGTCCGGCACGGACAGGGCCGACATCATGGCCCCGCCCATCACGATCCGGCACCGGCGATCTGTCGTTCCCGGGACTGACTGCCCCAATACCCGTGCCAGGGCGGCGGCAAACGGCATCTGTTCCGGAAACAGCACGGAAATTCCCACCAGTTCCGGATCTTGGGCCAAAATCGATCGAACCTGCCGGTCCAGCAATGCCTGCAGGGCAGGGGCTGTTTCCCCCGTGGACAGAAAGGTTTCCGCCTGGCGCCCGAGTGCGGTGAACTCCTGTCTGAACCGATCCCAGATCGATTTGACATGAATCGTCTGATCAGGGTCAGTAAACCGGCCCCGGTTTCCCCGGACAAAATCGATCAGGTCGCCGCCCTGAATATCATCCTTCGTCATTTTGATCCAGGCGGCCAGGTTCAGATCCATCAGCTGCACTAGTGTTTCAGGTACTGCCAATTCAATATAAGAAGCCAGAGACGCGATGCCTAAGGGCACATAGGTGGCACTGGCCCGGGGCGGAAAAACGAACACCACGCGCATCCTGAAAATTATCTCCTGTTACCGCTGGTTGTTTTGTTGAGTCTTGCCTGATAAGAAACAAATTCTATTAGCACCTTTTTTCCGTGAATTCAACAGATAAAAACAGGCTTTCAAAACAAACCGGAATATGGGAAAATGCCAGGACTATTTGATGAAACAAGGATGAGTGGATCCCATGAGTGAACAGAAACTGCGCAAACTGGTTGAAAAAAAGATTCCCGGATTGTTTTATATTATTGTGGTTTTTGCCATGATCGAGTTCGGCATTCTGGTGGTCTGTATGGCGACAGCCTCCAACCACACCCGGGTCACGGTGCATGATGCAGGCCAGACCCTTGTGTATGAAGATATTTACAATGCCGATGCCCTGGCTGAATTCAGGCGGGTGTCCGGCATCGAGAATTTTAAGGATGAAGGATTTACCGTGTCCCGGGTGCTGGTGGAAAAACCGTTTCCCACCCGAACCTGGATTGCGTTGTCCATCTGTGTGCCGTTGTTGCTGATATTCTTTGTCGCGTTTGTGGTCCGGGTATTTGAGGATGTGTTTCAAGCAAAGAAGAAATTACCGGATACAAGAGATACCGATGGAGAACCCAGGGAATTTGATTTTGAAGAAACCCGGCTTGAAAAGCTGTTTTCGACCCTGGGCCGGCTGAATATCTATTCTCTGGGAGCCACGGTGATTGTCGCGGCATTTCTTTACTGGATGGTGCCGGACCTGCTGGTATATATCGGTAAAATCAGTTTTCACACCCTGGCACAACTCAAGTGGGTGCTGCTGGTCCTGGTCCTGGTGGGCGGCATTTACATCATTGTCCGGGCGGTGCTGTCCTACAAAACCAAAATCGCCATTATTGTGCAGCAATCGGATATCCAGAAAAACCGGGACCGGCTGGCCATCAAGGCCCGTCAGGACTCCCGGCTGCTGGAAGACCGGCAGGGGGACAGTTGAACCGGCACACTGACAAATCGAATTTGTTCATGAGAAACCTGTCCATCATATCGGTGATTCTGGCCGGGCTTCTTGTTTTTATGACGGGTGGGATCATGGCTTCTTCAGGTGTTGAAGAAAGTGCCGACGCAGCTTTGGGTATCCAGCAGCTGGAAGCCCAGTTCTCACAGGCCATGGAACAGACGCAAAAAGATATTGCCGGGCTTGAATCTGAACTGGCGGCCGAAACCCGGAATCTGGAAGATGATGAACGCCAGAACGAGATTTATCAGACACGGATGACCTTTTTGAAAAATTTGGTCATCATGTCGGGACTGGGGATTACTGAGCTGGAAAAGGGCCTGGAAGAGATCGATTTGTCTATGTCTTTGATTCAGACCCGGCTTCAGACGATTCGCCAGCAGTCTGAAAAATTTCGCCAGACCCTGCTTTCCACAACGGAAAGGGCCGCCATGTTGGACCAGTTGCGAGGAGAAACCGGGCATCTGTCCGCCCAGGACCCAGCCATTACAAAAGAATATCGGGGATACCAGTCACTGCTGGAAAAAAAGCAGGCAACTCTCAGAACCATTCTTAACATTTTTTCTGAACAGGAATCGATCAATCAAAAGATATCTGCCAGATTTGAAGAGATTCGCGGCCGACTGAAACAGGAACTCGCGGGAAAAGAGGGCGGACGGCTGTTACAGCGGACGGACAGCCCCTACCGCCTCTGGCAGATTAAGGTTTTCAAAGATGAGTTGATTCCTGCGGTCAAAGTGATGGTCGGATGGCTGGACCCTTCCGTGTTCAAGAAAAAATGGTCTCTGGCGAAAAGTCAGACAGAGGTTTCCGACATCATGATTTTAGCAGGCATGTTTCTGACTGTGGTTGCTGGTTTCAGGGCCATGAGAGTGATCACCCGCCAGCCGCTGTTTCTCTCGCTGACCCTGCAGCGGATCGGATATCCATTGCTCCTGATCCAGGCCTGCATGCCATTGCTGATCTGGCTCGGCATTGTGTTTGTTCTGTCCAAGACCGGAATCAACACCGTTTTTCCGGATCTGTTTCAGTTTGTCCAGTCTATGCTGGTGGTGGTGCTATTGACCCGGGTGACCCGGGTGGCCGTCCGCCTGGCCATTGAAGGGAAACCGGTGCAGATTCTGGCCATCGTCTTTAAATGGCAGCCCTTTTTTATCTGGGGAATACGGGTTTTTGCCTTTCTGCTTCTTTTTATCCACCGGTTCATTTCTTTCAAGAGCGCGTTGCTGTCCCCACTGTTTCTGTTGTTTGAACTGTTTGTGATTGCGGGCGTGTTTCTTTTTTTCAGGGATATCCATCAAATTGACCCGCCTCCCCGCTATGTGAGAGTCATCGGGACGTTTTTCAAGACGTCCGCTGTGGCCGGACTGATGGCGGATTTGGCCGGATACAGCTTTTTGGCCGCTTACTGGTACATTTCCTGGGGGATCACCATTGCCGTGGCCAGTGTCACCCTGTTGCTGATTTACTCGATCCAGGATGTGGATCAGAAATTCAAACAGGCGTTCGAACCGGAAACCGGCAATACCCATGGTGTTTCCTATCCATTCTACTGGATTCTGTCCAACGGGATTTACCTGATCATCGGGGTGCTGGTGTTTGTGGCCCTGGTATTTTCCTGGGGAGCCGGAGACAGAATTTTTCCTTTTTTGTTCAGGATGATCACCCGGGAGTACAGCCTGGGTAAATTTCAGCTGAGCTTTTCGGGCCTGGTGTTTGCATTTGTGGTCATTTTGATGACCTATGCGCTTGTCCGGATATGGAAACAGGTGATGGCGAAAAAGATTCTGAAAAAAAGCGGTCTTTCCACCGGAGCCAGGGAATCGATCCTTACCTTGAGCGGATATATTGTCTGGGCCTTAGGCATTCTGCTCAGCCTGACGGCCTTCGGCCTGAACACCACTTCGCTGGCCGTGGTGTTCGGGGCCTTGAGTATCGGGCTCGGATTCGGGCTCCAGAATATTTTCAATAATTTTATCAGCGGGTTGATCCTGCTGTTTGAACGGCCGATCCAGGTGGGGGATGTGGTGGAGGTCGGCGGCACCTGGGGAGAGGTGTTGAAGATCAATGTGCGGTCCACCCTGGTCCAGACCTATGACAACTCCACGCTCATCATTCCCAATTCCGAGTTCATCAGTTCCCGGGTCACCAACTGGAGCCATAAGGACCCCACCATCCGGCGGGACCTGATGGTGGGGGTGGCTTATGGTTCGGACACCGCGTTGGTGGAACAACTTCTTCTGCAGGCGGCCGACGGTGTGAAAGAGGTGGTGCAGTATCCCAGAAAACCGGTGGTCCAGTTTATCGATTTCGGTGAAAGTTCACTGGATTTCCGGCTTCGTTTCTGGTCCACTATCAATGATTTTCTCACGGCGGAAACCCGGCTTCGGTTCGAGATCGACCGGCTGTTCAGGGAACACGATGTCGTGATACCTTTCCCGCAGCGGGATGTGCATATCATAGCTCCGGCATCGGAATAAATCGGTCAACAGGGGACCGTTTAAAAGGTGAATATAAGCGGACAGGCGGTGAATCAAACAGGACGTCAGCGGCATCGGAAATTTCAACGACATCCAGCCCGGGTTTGATGCGAAAAAGGATTTGCAGACCTTTCAGATCCTTTACGATTTCTGCCATCCGGCCGTGGTACCGCCTGTCATCAAAATCGCCATGTTTCACACTTGGTACAGCTATTTCGGCAGGGTTGTGCAGCAGGTGTTACCGGAAGCAGCCTTCTCTTTTATTGAAATTGATCCGGAATCGGTCACCGGCGGTATCCCGGAAATCCCGGCGGATGTGGGTGCCGTGTATCTGCTTCCCCTGTTTTCCGGAAAAGAGCCTCTCCAGATAACCCCGGTTGTTCAGGCGGTCAATCAGAGAAACCTGCCGTCATTCGCCATGATGGGAGAAACGCACGTCCGCATGGGGGCCATGGCCTCGATGGCACCGGGCCGCAATCTCGACATTATGGCCCGGCGGACAGTCCCCGGAGAGCGGGTGGCCACTGCCGTGCTGCACCTGCTCATGGACGGCATGGCGGCCAGGCTTTTAGATGATCCGGTCAATCAATGGTGATACACCCCATGAATCTGACCGCATTTGCCATCAGCAAAAACCGGATTTCCCTGAGCCTTCTGGCGATTGCGGTGCTGCTGGGGCTTTCCGTGGTCACGGTCATCCTCTCGGAAACCGATCCTTTGGGCCTGCCCATGCAGATCGTGTATGCGGATCCCGGAATATCCGCTTACGCATCAAAGTGAGCACCTATATTCCGGATCTTTCAGGCGTTTGAAATCAGAAGGGCGGACACGACTGTAACTTTTCCGGTGACGGTGTCTCCCATTTGTTTACATAACGCCATGATCTGTCCTGGGTTTTTATTTGCTATAATCAAATAAATTCAGATAGTTGAAACGTTATGTGGTTGGCTCAGATGTCTGGCACGGCCTTTGCTGAATTTCATGGGTGACAGCAATGTGAGGAGATGAGGGACACGTGCGTTCTTTGCACGTCTGATTAACCTGATGCCACAGGAGAAAAAAATGAGCCTGAACAGAAGACGCTTCATAAAATTGGGTCTTGGAGCCACAGGGGCCGCATTGACAACGGCGTTCCCGTTTAGACATCTTCAGGTCGCACACGCTTTCGGCGATCATCCCCAGGAAAAACTGCCTTTCCGGGTGATGCGCAGGATTCCCCAGGTTTGTGCGCGTGCCTGTGAAACCGACTGTGCCTATTATGTGGTGGTGGGGCAGGATCCTGCCACCGGCCTGGAAAAAGCCGTCACCCTTGAAGGCCGGCCCGAAGATCCGGTATCCAGGGGAAAATACTGTATCAAGGGGCTGGGGTTCGTAGATTCCCTTTACAACCCTGACCGATTGATGGTCACGCTGAAGCGAACCAACCCCAAACGGGGGATTAATGAAGATCCTGGCTGGGTAGTCATGAAAACCAAAGATGCGGTGGACGAATTCATCGGTCGATTCAAGCAATACAAGCCCCATGAAATCGTGATGTGTTCCCCGGGAGACCCTTATACCAATCGCTTGTGCCAGAGTATCGGCTGTACCCGCTCAGATCAGCGGACCGAGTGTTTCGGGACCCATTACTACATTAATTGCCTGACCGTGACCAATCCCCCGAACCCGGTTTATTCCAGCACTTACACCCCCAGTCATCATATCGCCGGGTTTGATTTCAGTCATTCGAAATATGAAATCTGGTTTGGTTTTGATTCTTTTTCCAAGGCTGGCAAGGCCGGAATTCTGAACCATATGGTCGAGGGAAAACGGAAAGGAACCCGCCGGATTATGTTCAATCCGCTGCGAACAACGGTGGCCGATGCATTTGCCGATGAGTATTACACCATTTTGCCGGGAACCGATCTGGCAGTGGCCCTGGCCATGATTCGGATCATCCTGAATGAAAAACTGTATCAGACCTCTTTTTTGAAAGCCTATACCGATGCTCCGGCCCTGATCGATATGAAAACCGGGCTCCACCTGACCGGTGCAAATGGAAAATGGCTGGCCTGGTCTTCATCGGCTTCCGGACCTGCAGATATTAGCAAATGTCTTGATCCGTCACTGGATGGTGGTCCTTTTCAGTTTGCCTTAGACGGCAGGTCAGTCTCTGCCAGGCCTGTTCTTCAGATACTCAGAGAATCTGTGGCGGATTATACCCCTGCCTGGGCTGAAAAAATTAGCCATGTCAAGGCGGATGTGATTGAACGGATCACCCGGGAATTCATGGCGGCTGCGCCAGAGGCCTTTATTCCGGCACTGAAACGGGATGCAGCCGGTCCTAATTACGCCAACAGCTGGAAATTGAGGCATTGCATCAATATGATCAATTTTCTAAGCGGCGCCATGGACCATGACGGCGGTGTCCTGCTGCTCCATGGAGTCAAAATCCCCTGGCTGGACGATGTGGCTCCGATTCACAAACCTTATCCTCCCCAGCCGGATCAACCCGTGGACGGTCGCCATCATTTTCCCGTGACCTGGGATATCTACAAAAACAAGGATTATTCAGCGCCCGGACATTACGGAACCCTGGGCCACGGTCTGTTCCATTCCAACCAGACCAGAGTGGTGTTTTTCCGCAATCCCCACCGGGGTCTGTTTGCCATGATTCAACCCCAGATGCTGGAAGCGGCTCTGGAAAAAATGGAACTGGTGGCGGACTGGAACCTCTATCTTGATGATATCGGGTACTGGTGCGACTATGTGTTTGCCGCCGGGCATCAGTTTGAAGGGGGAAAACTGGATCTTCGACTTTATTACCCCAAATATCCCTGTTTGGTGGGGGGAGCTCCGGTCCAGAAGCCGCCGGGGGATCAGATCGGATGGGGAACCCTGGCCCGGCAGATCGGTCTGGCAGTGGCACCGGAATACTGGACCACGGATGGCAGCCGTGATCCTGACAAAGCCTTTGTGGATAACCGTTCGGATGAAGCGGTTCGATCCGTGGAAGCAGCCGGCAGTTACAAGGAATTCATTGAAAAAGGGGCTTTCTGGATCGACAAAAACCTTATGAAAACTACCGTCAGATTCGGGAATTGGCTTTTGGGGCCCCGGATGGCCGGGTCCGGTTCTATATTGACGAATTGGTCCAGGCGGGATATGACGGCGTTCCCGGATGGTCTCCCCAATGGCATGTATCCGAGGGACCCTATCAATTTTCACTGCTCATCACCCGGGCTCCCTGGCTGATGCATGCGGACCCTAATTTCATCAACAATCCCGCACTTAGGATTCTGACGGAACAGAATTTCATGGATTGCATCTGGATTAACCCGGATGATGCCCGGGAGCTGGAAATTCAGGAAGGCGAAATGATCCGGCTGGAAAACAATCCCCGGTTCATGACCAAGATTCCCAGACCGGTCATTGGCAAGGCCCATATCAGCGCACGGGTGATGCCCCGATGTATCCTCACTTTTCACGGGATGGGCCATCGGGCCAAAAATCTGACCCATGCCGCTGGTTTCAGTTACCGGGATGGAGACCTGATCCCCCAGAAAGATCCCGAACTGGTCAAAAAACATGATGCCACAGGCATGGGCTGGGTCGAGGATGTGCACGTTAAAATTACCAGAGCATCATAACAGGAGGCCATCATGAAATCATATGCCATATTGCTTGATACCACCCTTTGCACGGGCTGCAATACCTGCCTTTACAAGTGCATCCAGGAAAACATGCGGCATGACGAAGCATCCCGGGGATTATTCAGGACCATTGCCTTTATCCGGGATACGGGCATCTATCATCAGCGGTGCATGCACTGTGTCACTCCGGATTGTGTTGATGTCTGCCCGGAAGGCGCGTTGACCAAAACCGATTATGGGCCGGTTCTTTACAACGCTGACCTGTGCATCGGGTGCCAGACCTGTATTGATGCCTGCCCGTTTTCCGCGCCTCTATTTGACCAGGTTACTGAAAAGATTGTCCGGTGCAGCATGTGTGCCCACCGGATCAGTGAGGGCCAGCCTCCGGCCTGTGTGGAAGCTTGCCCAACCGAGGCCCTGGTATTTGATGAATCCCACAGGATCCTGGCACTGGCCGAAAAGAGAACCGTCCGGGACAATTTGTATGTCTATGGGATCACACAGAACGGAGGCACCTGTTTTGTCATAATGACAAAAACCGATCCAGTGGCCATCGGATATCCATCGGTGGCAGTAAAAGCGGCTTCAACAGAACGCACATTGAGCTCGATACCGCTGTGGGGTATAGGGGCTGCGGCAGGAGGAATGAAGCTGTTCAGTGACCGTCGCGCCAGAATCGAAGAACAGGAAAAAAACGGTTGATCCGGATTCAGTCGTACAGCGGGAGGGCTTATGGTAACGCCCTCCCTTTTATCTCAAAAGACAAGAGGTGATCTCAATGAATAGCCAGCAAATACTTGAGATCGAGCCGGAGGTCCGGGCGTTTTTATTTGATGCCCTGTCCCGGTTGCTCGATTATCCAGATGCGGATCTGATAAATCAAATCCAGGATCCCGCTTTTATCGAAAATTTTAGAACTGCACTGCAAAAGGCCAGCGGCGGTGATGAACCGGTATCTCTTTTTGCTTCTTTGGTTGATACGGATTCCGACCACCTGCTTCTGGAACTGCAAAAAGAATACACCCATTTGTGCTTTGCTTCAAAACCTCGGCTGGTGCACCTGTTTGAATCGGTTTACCGGACCGGAAAGTTGATGCAGGACTGCACCTTTGACATTGCCCGGCTTTATTATGACGCCGGGCTGAGTATCAGCGATGATTTCGATCTGTTACCGGACCATATTTCTCTGGAACTGGAATTCATGTCTTACCTGGGTCTTCAGGAGTCACAGGCCTTGTCTTCCGGAGATACATCAAAAGCAACGTTTGCTCGGGATTTTCAACACAAGGTATTGACCCATCATCTGATGTTTTTTGCGGCTCGGCTTTCTGAGGCACTTCAGTCGCACGGCCGGCCCACTTTCTATCAACTGATCGGCCGGATGGTGGGGCAGCTGTTTGATGCCGGCATGACCGTCCCCGATATGCTGCCGGAGCAGACGAACCGGCTCAGGACCAATGCACCAGCTTGAAATCTTGGACGGTTTTTTTGTTTTATGTGGTATGGAATTTGCTTTTTGGGACGGCAGACTGACAGATCGGGTGAACATGTTAAACGATATCTATAGGAGGAAATAGATGAAATCTCTGGTTTTATATTCCAGCCAATCAGGAAACACCGAGACATTGGCTAAATCCGTGTATGACAGCCTGGAAGGGGAGAAAGAGCTTCGTTCGATTGACGAGATTCCGTCCCACGAACTGGATCATGATCTGCTGGCCGTGGGTTTCTGGCTTAAGGCAGGGAAACCCGATCCCAAGACTGAAGCGTTTTTAAAAGCGTGCAAAATGAATGCAAAGGTGTTCTTTTTTGCGACCCATGGGGCTGCCAAAGGCTCCGATCATGCCAGGGAGGCCATGGAATACGCCGTTCGCCTGTTGAACAACGCCAATGTCATCGGCACCTATTCCTGCCAGGGTGAGGTCAACCCAAAGGTGCTGGAAAAGGCGAAACAGAAAGACACGCCCCCGCCGTGGCTCCATGAGGCGGACGATGCAGTGAATCATCCGGATGATAACGATATTGCCGAGTTGAAAGCAGTGCTGAAAAAAGCGCTGCGATGATTCCTCTATCCGGGTGAATTCAACCTTGACTATCTATAATTCGGTTTTCAGGAACGGAGTTATACAGGTGGCGTTACTTGTAACGCCACCTGTCCGACAGTTTTTTTCAACAGTTCCTCGATAAACTGCCGCACCTGCTCCGTTGGCTGAAAATACCGAAATGCCCCTCACACAGAATATCCACCCCCAGTTTTATGAGTCTGTTCATGGATCTGCAGTAGTTGGTGAGGTCCGATAGAAAATTGTCACTGAAAGGCCTGTGAAGGTCCTGACCGAATAACACCTTTTGACCGACCACTTTCACCACCACGGCAATGGATCCCGGTGTATGTCCGGGAATGTGCAGACTGAGGAAATCCATGGTGCCAGGGGTGAGTTTGGTGTCACCACCCAATCGTTCATACAGGGATATCGGTTCATGGGGAATGCCATACCAGCCCGTCTTCACTTCGGGTGTCCACCAGAGCCATCATGCAGTTCGTCCCTGGTGCCGCTCATCCAGATTGCATTTCCAGTGGATGTTTCCGTTCGATTCAAGTGTTTTATTTATTTTTCATGTCTGAGAAGTTCCTGCAATACATGATCGATCAGGGCTTTTCAGGTGGCGATGTCGGTGGCTTTCATACCGTCGTCGACCAACTTTTCGCTCAGTATAAGACTATGATTCGCTTGATCACAGCTTCTCCTTTGACCATAAGTGATTCATATTTTAACATGGTTTGTGCGCATTGCAAGTCGAAGTCATCCAGTTGGAATCCATCGGTTCGAGTTGAAAGAATACCGCATGTTTTTGACAGGGGCAATCCTTGTCAAACAGCCGATAACCCGGTAAGATCTGTAATCAAAAGGGAAAACAGGAAAAAGGAGGATCTCATGGCGGTGTATCTGGTACAGCACGGAAAAAGTCTGCCAAAGGAGAAGGACCCGGCCAAAGGATTGTCTGAGACCGGTCGGCAGGAAACCCTGAAAATTGCCGATGTAGCACTGATGTACCAGGTGCCGGTATCAATCATCGCTCACAGCGGCAAGACCCGGGCCGAACAGACGGCACGGATCTTCAAGGATATTCTAAAGGTGGATGTGCCCCTGGAGAAGCTGGATGGCATCGGTCCGATAGACGATGTCACGGATCTGGGGAACCGGATTGATCCGGAATCCAATATGATGATTTTGGGACATCTGCCATATATGGAACGGCTTGTGTCGTTTTTGACTGCCGGAAATCCGGACCTGCACGTGATCCGGTTTCAGAATTCAGGCATTGTGTGCCTGGATCGGGATGAGAACGGCTGGTACATCAAGTGGACCTTGAATCCGCACATCGGATGACTTTGTTTTCCTGAAGTGCTGCCGGCCCCTGTCAGGTTGGGATTCAATTTCCAGTCTGTGATACTGGGAATACCCGGATACATTGACGAAATAAATGTGAAAATAGAATCCGTTGTCAGACCTGGCAGATGGTTGTGAAAAACGGAACGCTAATGGAAATGTAACCGCTTGCAAATTGTTCCATGATAGCCTTAAACGATATGAAACGGTTATGCTTTTTGCCATTCTGGATACTGTGCATGGTGTCAGCCTGTTGCGGCATGCTGAATGCCCGGGCCGCTCCGGCAGAATCATCGCAACTCCATGAAAAATACACCTACATTGAACAGACCGGGGCAGCGGACAAAGAAATTACATGGATCCTGGAAAAGGAGGACACATTCATTTTAACCTACTTGTCACCTTTGGAGCGACATGTCACAACGACCGGACTGGATTATGATACCTGTCGCTGGCATGTGACGGGAAAAAACGGACCATCCGATTTCACTGCTGTGCGAGCGGGAAAGACCATCACCATTTCCGGACAGTTTCGGGGAGATTCTGTGAATAAAACGCTGGAGATTGACGACACTGACTGGTACCAGGCATCTTCTTTGTCCTTGCGTGGTCTGGTGGCATCGGCGGACCGGGAAAAAGAGTTCTGGACCATCCGCTCCGACACCCTGACTGTCCATAAAATCAAAGCAGTCAAGCAGGGTCTGGAAACCATAGAGGTGAGCGGGACCATGAAAGAGGCCGTCAGAATCGAGCTATCCCTGACAGGGCTTTTGTCACATTTCTGGAAAAGTGATTACTGGTTCTCAGTTCCGGAAGGGATTTTCCTGAAATTCCAGGGGCCCAGTGGTCCGCCCGGATCACCTGTGATAACCGTCACCCGGAGACCGTGACCGGTACGACCTGCTTGATCAGGCAGTTGAGTGTGGATCATGTCAACGTTGCCGTGCAGGCGGTCACTGCTTGTCAAACAGGAGAGAAGGAATAAATCAAGAAAAAAATTGCACAATCATAATTTACCATTTTGTTTTAACCTATTCCAATTGGGAGACTGGCACGGTTTGTTTCTCAGAATGCAGTGCCGGATATCTTTAAATCCCCGGCCGTTGAGGTGAATCCTATTGATCATGTCCAGGTCGATGCCGGTATCGATCAGCACCAACCCGTCTTCACTTCCGGTTTCCACTGCATAGACTGAACACCCGTAGTTTCCCACATGCCAGATATGTTCAATGATCTGTTTCATTACAATTCACAGTCGGTCCATTTCCAGGCCGAAGCGGGTTGCGGTTTCTTTCAGAAACCCTTTCATTTCGAAGATATCCCGTTCAGGTATCAGTTCGATACGTCCGTTATATCCAATCACGCTCATTTTTTATAACAAAGCCGAAGTCTCAAAGCGGTTCTTATCGTTTGGGGTATGATGATTCGAAATATGGCTGACAACGCAACTGCCTGCATGGCGATCCTCTGCCGAGAGCATTCAGGTTTTTCAGTATCATTACCGACAGCAACTGTCAAATGCACCTGGGGAATCATTTCAAACAGACGAGTTTCCGGCCAGGTTAATGATCCACTCCCACCCGGGCACCGATGCCGGGGTCATAAAGGTTCATGGATTCGGACCGGGTCCGCCGAGCCGTTCCCCGGACAAACCCGATATACTGTCCCTGGTCCAGATCCAGTGCCTGGGCATCAGACAGGAAAATGCTTTTGCCGGTCATTTCCAGGGCGGTTTCAAAATCCCGCCAAAACCGCCAGCCATCAGGCAGGATTTCCATCCGGACATCGGTGACGTTGCTGTCTCCGGCCCACAGTTCCTGCCACCAGTCAGGCGTTCTGAAGCTGCGGCACCCATCTTCCCAGAACACCTTGCCGTTGGCCTGGGGCCGGGTCAGGTGATCCGGGATAGCATCCCCCATCGTCTGCATCAGTGCCGGCATTACCACCCCCAACATCCCGCCGGGCGCAAGAAACCGGCTCAGGTATCCCAGGTACAACACATCCGTGCCAAAATACTGGTATGCATCAATGGACACCACAGCATCGAAAAACCCTGCCGGAAAGGGTAGTGCATGGGCCTCCGACCGAAGGGGAAACACCCTGTCGGCAACCCCCGCCTTTAGGGCACGCTGCCAGTTGTGGTCCGGGGTGATCCACAGGTCCGTGGCCCATACCTGGACGTGAAACTCTTTAGCCAGAAAAATACTGGTCATGGCCCGGCCGCACCCCAGATCCAGGACCCGCATGCCCGGCTCCAGGGGCAGGGCCTTGCACAACCATTCCGCCAGCCATACCGCATTGGGCCCCATTTGGTTGTCCAGCATCCAGTCAGTTTCATACCGGCTGGACCGTGGGAATTCTTTTTTGATCAGCAGCTGATCCATATTTTTGGGTCCATTATTCGTCTCATCCTTAGTTCGTCTGTGTCATTCCTTTTTTGGTTGCAATGTCCACCAAACCGATTTTCTTAGAGGCCAGGCACAAACCGGCCTCTCCAGAAACTGTTTTTCAGCCATAGCTATCTTTTGAATCAATGATCGTCATCAGAACCCAGCTTTCTTGTATGAGCGTTCAAAGACATGAGTTCAAATGATTTGTCTATGTTTGAACCGGCAGTGCCTGACTGCCTGATTATCAGTATTTTTTTGGCCTGTAAAGGAATATCCCGTCAGATTGCAGGCATAAAGGAGCCTGCCGTTTGGTTTTTGCGTTGCCTTGAGTCCCAAAAGGGCTTTGATCGGCATAAAATCCCGGTTGTTGTGAAACAGAAACACATGATAAGCCAGGGCAGCGATCCCACTGTCCACAGATTTTCGGATGGTAATCTTTTTTTCGGCAAAACTGACGATAGATCTGAGCGGATCTCACATAATCATCATATGCTGCGAGAAGATAAATCACATTTCCTATCATTTTTCAGGTTGTGTCGAACTCCGTATCGTTTCGAATCCCCAAACGGGTTGAGTCAAAAATACCGAATTCTGGATTACGGGGGGATTCTTGTCAAACAGCTGAAAACCCGTTAAGATCAGGATTTAAACAACCCTGGGAAAGAAAGATCTCATGGCGGTGTATCTGGTGCAGCACGGAAAAAGTCTGTCAAAGGAAAAGGACCCGGGCAAAGGATTGTCTGACACCGGCAGGCAGGAAACCCTGAAAATTGCCGATGTGGCAAAGATGTACCAGGTGCCGATATCCGCCATCGGGCACAGCGGCAGGACCTGGGCCGAACAGACGGCACGGATCTTCAAAGATTTTTTGAAGGTGGGTCCGTCCCTGGAGAAAATGGATGGCATCGGCCTGATAGACGATGTCACGGATCTGGGGAATCGGATCGATCCGGAAGCCAACATGATGATTGTGGGGCATCTGCCTTATATGGAGCGGCCAATTTCATCAATGACGGCAACCAGGTTTTTGGGTATGGTAATGGCAACCTTTTGGGGATGCATTAAAGATATCCTTGTTTCGTATTATATCTTGATAAGTCATTATAAATGTCGCTTGTGTCAAGAGGCGTTATTTTACCATCTTTTGGGTTTACAATATGAACAATTGTCTTGGGGTGACGGACAGCATTTCACAGGAGGAATCTGTGACGCGAACCATATCTTCCAGTTTTACGACACCTAACTCAGGATGGGTCAAATGAATTTCGATCGTCAGTACCATATCCTGTGAAATGGTGAAATTTGAATTTTTGGCCAGGATCGGCGGTTCATTGGCATCAAGCCCGATGCCGTGGCCTACAAAGGTGGCTTTTCTTGGCGGCAGCCCCAGAAAGCAATTCTCAACTTCCAAGTCTTGCGCCTTATTCGATGCAGCGGTAAATATATGATTGCAGGTCACCCCGGGACGAATAGAGAAAATTGCGGTATCACTGATTTCCTTAAGTTTGTCGAAAAAATCAGACAGCCTGTGAGACGGTCTGCCAAGACAGTAGGTCCGTGTCTGGTCGCAATGATAACCCTGGTAACAGGTTGGTATGTCCGTGATCACGATATCGCCTTTTTGGATTTTTCGGGTAGATGGCCCGGCAGGGATTGCAGGGCCTAAACCAATCCCGGTCACTGTATCAGCAAATCCACTGACCTGAAAAAGGTTCTCCCCCGAAGACAAGGGACCCCGGCTGATATAAAAATCAAAATGCCTCATGGACAACACTCCGTCATGACCGTTTTTTCTGTGGATGAATTCTATTTCTGCGGCAAGATCAAGTTCAGTCATGGCAGGTTCAAGGGTTTGTATCACCCGTTGATGTCCCAGATCCATGATCTGGCAGGCCTGTTTAATCCAGCTGATTTCATTTTCGTCCTTAATCATGCGCTGTTTGAAAATTAATTTGGACACATCAGTAAAATCAAATCCGGAGAAAATCCGGCGGATTTTCAAGTATAATCCTGCCGGAATGATATCCAGTTCCAGCCCTATTTTGCCGTTGGATATTCCGTGATCTGTAAGCCATTGAAACGCTGCGTTAAAATCACCGCCTTCCAATAGTTTCTCCGGTTCAACAAAGGTTTCTTTCCGGACAAAATCAAAAGCCCTTCTGACCATGAGGCAGTAATGGTCCGGGGTGACGATCAAAATACAGGGCTGTGCTGTGCCGGTAAAGTAAAAGACATCCCTGGATAAAATGACCAGACAGGCATCCATGTCGTTTTGCCGAAGCGTGTCCTGGAAAACCGAAATTCTTTTTTTCCACAGTAAGGGATTCATAAATATCTTCTCAGTAGGTTTAGGGATATTAAAATAAAAACCGGTCGGTATATTTTTTATCCGTAGATTCCTTGCCGGTTATCTTTTTAATTCTGCAGCGATGCTAAGTAATTAAAGAGTTGTGACAGCGTGATGTCGATGATCCGTTTGTCTCGAGTTGCGGCATAAAGCGCTGCACAGCCGTTCAATGTGATTACAATAAAGCGGGAAAGATCTTCCACGGTGACACCGGGTTTAATCATTTTTTTTTCTTCGGCTTCAGATAGCCAGCTGTCCAGTACATATGAAAATCCTAGAATTCCTCTTTGGACAGTGTTTGCTTTTTGTCTTGACTGACCGGACAACTCCACCATCATGTTTAAAAAAAAACATCCGCCTTTAAAAACATCCGCACCCAGGTATTTTTTTAAATCATTGGATAGCGCTTTTTCTATCCTTTTTATCGGATTTTTTTCCTTTTTCAGATTCGAGAATACGATTTTTTTCCAAATCTCCACGGCCCGGTCATACGCCGCTTGCCAGAGTTCATCCTTGCTTTTAAAATGTCCGTACAGACCGCCTTTTGTCAGTTGAGTCGCTTCAAGAATATCGTTTATGGACGTATTGTAATATCCTTTCACGCTGAAAAGATGCAAGGATGTTTCAATAATTTTTTCTTTTGTCTGAGCTCCTTTTGACACTATTGATCCAGTCATATGAGTTATTTACATAAAATACCAACCGGTTTGTTTTTTTTACTGTATTTTCTTTTTCTTTGGTTGTCAACATCAATCTTTTAAAAAAAATTCAGGTACCTGTCGCTGTCCGCGTGATTCCAGGTTGCCGGGGTGACGGGAAAAAGCTGAAAATGAAACCGTTTCCGGACACGCCTATTGGCAGAATGGAAAAAATTCTTGGCCGCCAAAGGCTTTCATGAGCTGATGGTAACTCTTCCTGAACCACGTGGCAGAGTATTCCCCCTCTCGCTTAACTCAGCTGTAGGGGCACATATGATTCGGATAAGGATCACTTCGTCATGATGATACGGTGGTTTATGGATGTCCATTCGTCTGTATATTTCAAGAAAAAGCTAGGGCGAATCGATCAACGGCAGCAGCACCTCAAAGGCGGTGCCACAAGGTTTGATGTCCATCACTTCCACCCGGCCCTGGTGAGCGGTGGCGATCTGTTTGACTGTGGCCAGGCCCAGGCCGGTGCCGATGGTTTTGGTGGTGAAAAAGGGTTCGAAAATATAGGGCAGGGTTTCGCCGGGAATGCCTTTGCCGTCGTCCTGAACCCGGAGGACGACAAAAGGGCCGGTGTCCAGGTGCCGCACAGCGGTGGTGATGAGAAGAGCACCACTGTCCGCCACTGAATCCAGCGCGTTGAGCAGCAGGTTGATCACCAGCTGCTCCAGTTTGGATCGGTCGGCCAGAATGTGTGGCAGGGTCTTGTCCGTCTGGATGGTGCATGTGGTGTGCTGCCGGGTGAGCTTGACTTCCAGCAGTTCGGTGCATCTTTCGATCACCTGGTTGAGATCGGTTTCAGTCAGATCCAGGGTCATGGGTTTGGCAAAATCCAACAGCTGCTGGAGGATGGTTTCCAGGCGGTGGATCTCCTGCTCGGATATGGCCAGGCGGCGCTTGTCATTGCCGGTGAACGTTTGGTTTTTTCCCAGGATCTGCAGGTTCATCTTCACTGATGATAACGGATTTCGGATTTCGTGGGACAAAGAAGCGGTCAGATGCCCGATATAGGCCATGCGCTCCATTTTCCGGCTCTTTTTTTCCATCTCCACCCGCCGGGTGATGTCCCGGACAATACACAGGTGATGGGGCCGGCCCTTGAACCAGGATGGTCTGACATTGATTTCCGTGGGCAGGCAGGTGCCGTCACGGGTTCTGCGCTGGTATTCAAAGGCTTCTGGCCCGAGAGAATTCTCGGCGTTCTCAGGGGGCTCACCGGTAATGATCTGTCTGACCCGGTCCCGGTTTTCCGCTGCCACAAAGGTCAGGAACGGCTGCTGCAACGCCTGGTACGGGGTCACGCCGTGGAGTCGGCAAAACGCCGGGTTCACATATTCGATCTTTTCCTTGCTAAGTACCAGGTATCCGTCCTGGATCTCTTCCACCAGGCGCCGGTACTGCTGCTCCGATTCCTTGAGTTCCGCTGTCCGGGCCGCTACATCCTTTTCCAGGCGCCGGGCATAATCCTTGAGGCAGGTTTCGTGCATTTTTTGGAAATGGCTGGAAAACCGGTGGATGGTGTAGGCCAGGCCCTGGTTGATCGCTTCAATGTTCCGGCATAGCTGTGATCCTGATGATTCCGCCACCAGGATGGGGATCACGATTTCCCTGAACAGTTCAAACGCCTTTTGTACGTCAGCCAGGGGGAATCCGGCTTCCAAACGGATTCGGGTGATCTCACTGATGAAGCGGTTGATCCGGGTGTAATCATTGTCCGCCAGGACCCGGGAAAAGGCATCGCAGGCATCGGAAGTGGTCTGGGCCAGCTCTTTAATGGGCCGGGTTGCATACCGGGCCGATACCCGGTTGTGAAGCCGTTCCTGCCATTCATCCAGGATCTGTTCCCGGTGCCGGAATAGAAACGTGTCCCAGGAAAAGGCCGGTCCGGTCATGGAACCCTGCCGGCTTTCAGGCACCGAGTCTCGGTATCAGCCTTATTTTCTTTCCGTGATTTTGCGCAACTCACTGTCTCTGACCTCTCGCCGCAGCAGTTTGCCCACCTTGGATTTGGGCAGCATGTCCCGGAATTCTACATAACCGGGCACTTTATAGGATGCCAGGCGGTCGGCGCACCATTTGATCAGCTCCACGCCGCCTACGCCCCGGGCATCCTCCTTGAGCACCACAATGGCCTTGATCCGCTCTCCGGTTTTTCATCCGGCACGCCGATGACGCAGGCGTTGATCACCGTGGGATGGTCCTGAAGCACCGCTTCGATCTCAGAGGCCGATACCCGATATCCCTTGTGCTTGATGATGTCTGCGGACCGCTCCATGTACACCAGCTCGCCGTCCGGCTTGCAGGACACAAAATCCCCCATGCGGCAGTATACCTTGTCATTGACTTTGACATAGGTGCGCTGGGTTTCCTCGGGCTTGTCGTAATACTCCCTGAGCGCATGGGGAGAGGACACCAGCAGCTCACCGCTTTCACCGTCATCCACGCATTCCAGGGTCACCGGGTCCACCACAATGCATTCCCGGCTTTTCAACGGGTACCCGATGGAGCCGGAGGAGGGTTCGGTGCCGATTTTGCTGTAGGTCACATGTCCGGCTTCAGTGGATCCGTATACCTGATAGATGGGCAGGTCATACAGTTCCTTGAACCGGTTCATCACCTTGCCGGGCAGCACATCCCCGCCGCAGAAACAGTAGGTGAGAGAGGACAGGTCATACTGGTCCAGCCGGTCGTTTTCCAGGATCATCCGGTACAACGCCGGGACCCCCAGAAACCATCTGGCCCTGTACCGCTGGATCGATTCCAGGATGGCGTCCACCTGGGGCTGGGGCATGAGCACCACCATGTTGCCCCGGTTCAGGCCGATGGCCATGAAAAACCCCAAAGCCATAATGTGGAACAGCGGGTTGATGGCGATATATACGTCTTCGCCTTCCTTGAGATGACCGCCGGCCACATCAAAGGAGACGTCATTGATGTAGGAGGTGGCACCGGTGTGGTTGCCCGGCACGCCTTTGGGAAATCCGGTGGTACCGCCGGTGTACAGGATATAGGACAGGTCGGTCAACGGGTCCAGATCCGGCCTGTCTGCAATCGGCGGTCCCTTGAGCAGGGATTTGAAGGGCAGTACCCGCTCGTCATACGTCACACGGCCCGAGGGCACCTTGTCCAGGATTACTCCCATGGCCCGTTTCCACACCGGCAAAAGCTCGGTCAGGTGGGTGACGACGGCCCGTTTCAGGTCTGTTTTTTTAAAGGTTTCCTGGACATACCCGAAATTGGTGTCCATACAGATGATGGTATCGGCCCCGGCATCGTTGATCATGTAAGAGATTTCATGGGAGGTATAGATGGGGGAGACCGGCACCATGACGGCCCCGGCTTTCTGTATCCCCAGAAATGCAATGAGCCACTGGATGCAGTTGGGAATATAGAGCAGTACCTTGTCCCCTTTGGCAATACCCAGGGCTTGGAGTCCGCCGGCAAACCGTTCGGTGAGATCATGCAGCCGCCGGTAGGAAAATCTTTCTCCCAGGTACACCACGGCCGTATGGTTGGGATACAGGCCGGCCATCCGGTCAAACCGCGAAAAGGACAGTTCTTTTTCAAGGGGGATTGAATCAACCATGGAAAACCTCCTTTATGACACGCCGAAATAGGCGGATTTGACATCCGGATTGTTCATGAGTTCATCCCGGGTGCCTTCCATGACCGCGGCCCCGTTCTCCAGGATATATGCGTAATCCACAATGGGAAACACCGGTCTGGCATACTGCTCGGAAACAATGATGGAGATGTCGCTTTCCTTCTGGATTTTTTTGATCGCCTTGATCAGGGTGGCCTGTATGAGCGGGCTCAATCCCATGAGCGGTTCGTCCAGAAGCAGGACCTTGGGCTGGGCCATCAGGGCCCGGCCGATGGCCACCATCTGCTGTTCTCCACCACTCAAAAATCCGGCCAGACGCTTCTGCATCCGGGTCAGGGCCGGGAAAAGAGCCATGACAAATTCCAGGCTGACCCTGGCTTGTTCCCGGGTGGCCAGGTATCCGCCGATGCGCAGGTTTTCCAAAACCGAGCTTTCGCTGAACAACCTACGCCGCTCCGGGCACAGCACGATTCCGGCCCGGGCCCGGTCGCTGGGTTTCATGTCCATGATATCCCGGCCTTCCAAAGTCAGATTCCCGTAGAGGGTAATCCGTTCGCCCCCGGCCATTTTCTCCTTTTTCTGGATGTCCAGCATGATGCCGGACAACGAGTACATCAACGTGGATTTGCCGGCAGAGTTGGCCCCGAACACGCCGGTGATCCGGTTTTTTTGCAGGTGATGCTGATGTTGTTCAACGCCAGCATGTTTTCGTAAAACACCATGAGATCCGTGGCTTCAAGCATAGGTCATGACCTCCTCGATTTTTTCGGATCCGAAATAGGCCTCCTTGACGCGTTCGTCGGCCATGACTTCATCCGGAGTACCTTCCACCAGCTTTTCCCCGAAATTAAGCACCATGACCCGGTTGGCCACCTGGAACAGCTCCCGGAGCCGGTGCTCGATCATCACGATGGTGATGCCGTCATCCTGGAGCCGTTCGATCAGCGGCACCATGGAGGCGATTTCACTCATGGAGAGCCCTGAAAAAATCTCGTCACAGATCAGGATCTCCGGCTGCAACGCCAGGCATCTTGCCAGTTCCAGGCGCTTGAGGTAGCCCGTGGGCAGCGTGGAGGTGGTTTTGAACGGGATATAGGAATCCCGTTCAAAACCGATTTCTTCCAGGATATCGATGGCAATGGTCTTGCGGTCTCCCAGGTTTCCGCCGCCCCGCCAGCCCCCGGTGCGGCGGGCCCTGGGAGAAAACAGCGGGATCACCAGGTTTTTGTAAGCCGGCAGGCTGTAGTAGGGACGCATGATCTGGAATGTCCGGGTAATTCCCATGTCTGCAATCTGGTGAGGTTTTTCCCGGTGATCTCTTTGCCTTTGAAATAGATCCGGCCCCCGGACGGCCGGATAAATCCGGTGATGGCATTGACCGTGGTGGTCTTGCCCGATCCGTTGGGGCCGATGATGCCTAGGACATCACCTTCGTGCACATCCAGGTCCACATGGGACAGGGCCGCCACCCCGCCGAATGTCTTGGAAACATTTTCCATGCGCAGCATGGGCCGTTTTTGATCTGTGTTGGGTTTCATATCTGGGTCCACCTTTCAATCTGTTCGTATTTGCGCTTGGCAAACGCCATGATCCCGTCACTGCGAAACAGGATGAACGCCACCAGAATGGTGGCGTAGAACACGATGCGAAGTGTACCGAAATCCCGCAGCAATTCTGATACCGGCACCAGGATCAGACATCCTATTACCGGTCCCGCCAGTGTTCCGGCTCCGCCGATCACGGTGGCGGCAATGGGGAGGATGGAAAAATCCAAAGCAAACTGGGAAATACCCGACCACATGTAAATATGGGTCAGGCAGGCCCCGGCCAGGCATCCCATGGAAGAGGCGATGAATACGGCCAGGGCCTTGTAATGGGTGATGTTGATACCTGACGCCCGCACCGCCTGGTCATTGTCCATGACCGCAGTGAAGATCAGGCCCATGTCTGTATTCACCAGGCGCCGCAGTCCGAACAGGAACGCCAGCAGGATCCCCACCACAAAGTACTGCTCCACGAATGCGGAAGAAAAACTGTCGATGCCAAGGATTCCGTCCGTGCCGCCGAACAGGTCGAACGCCTCAATGATCCGGGCCATGAACAACGGGTACATCAATGTGACAATGGCGAAATATACGCCTCTGAGCGGCAGGCAGGGGAGCAAAAGCAGGGTACAGAAGCCTCCGCCGGCAACGGCGGCCAAAGGGATGGTCACCAAAGGCGGCATCCCAAAGGATGTATTGAAAATTCCGGCGATATACCCCCCTACACCGATAAAAACGCCCCGCCCAGACAGACCAGACCCACGTAATGGGCCAGAAAGTCAAAGCTGATGGCCACAATGGCGTAAATGCAGACAATGGAGATCACCCGCTGCCAGTAAAGGCCGGGCATTAAAAGAGGCAGGGCCAGAAGCCCTGCAATCAGGAGGAACCTTGGCGCGATCAGATAGGCCATTTCCCGCCAGGACATCAATGCGTACAGTCCGTCGGACCGGACCTTGATCCCCCGGTCAATGCGTTCTTTTCTTTTGTTTTCTGTGCTCATACCCTATCTTCCAGTTCCTTTTGCTGGCCGAACAGGCCAGACGGTTTCAGGATCAGGGTCAGGATGATGGCCAGAATGGCCACCACCATCTGGAAATGGGACCCCAGGAACACCACGCTCAGCATCTGGGCATACCCGATGATAAAGGCGGCGAAAAACGCCCCCATCCAGGAACCCAGCCCCCCCACGATGCACACGGCAATGGACATGATCAGCACATGGTATCCGGATTCCACCACGATATTGCCCAACGGCAGAATGGAGATGGCTGCCACACCGGCCAGGATGGCGCCGAACCCCATAGCCAGCATGGCCATGAAATCGGAGTCGATGCCCAGCATGAGGGCGGCCCGTTCATCCTGGGCCATGCCCTGGAGGGCCAGGCCCAGCTTGGTAAAATGGGTGAACACCCACAGGACAGCCACCAGCAGAATGCCGACCACCACCATCACAATGCGGTGATAATCCACCGGCACCCCGCCGATGATCACCATGCCGTCCATGAATACGGGCAACGTATAGGTCATGCCCCGGAATCCCCCGTACCGGAGACCTTCCAGAATGGCCAGGCCGATGGCATAGGAGCTGATGATCTCGGAGATGCTCATGCCCCTGACCCGGATCAGTACCAGGCGGTACATGAGAATACCCAGAAGCCCGTTGGCGGCCAGTGAAAGCACAATGGCCAGGCCGTAAGGCAGTCCCAGTTTCTGGAGCAGGGTCCAGGTGACGAACCCGCAGATGATGTACAGAGCCCCGTGGGCGAAATTGGGCACCCGGCTGATGCCGTACACCATGGCGAACCCCAGGCCCATCAGGGCCAAAGACACGGAGTTAATGGTCCCGTAGATAAGAATTTCCATAATACGATTCCTTTGGTTCAAGGATCAAAAAATCTGGGCCGGACCCCTTCGGGCCGCTGATCCGTCCACCCGCAGTTTTTTATTGATTCATCCAGGGCGGCAGCAGAATATCCCCTTTGGCAATGCTTTTGGGATACACCACCACCCGTTTGCCGTCCTGCCACTGCAGGATGGAGCCCACGGCCCCTTCTTGCGGGTCGGTGGCGGGAATCACCTGATGGGTCTTGGGATCGAACCGGATACGGCCGTACACGCCCAAGATGTTGATATTTTCAAGGGCCGTGACCACCTTGTCCGAATCAATGGTGCCCGCCCGTTCAATGGCATCCTTGAGGGCATATACTGCCATGTAGGAGGAAGAGGCGCCCAAGCCTTCGGGTTCCACGCCCCATTTTTCAGTATAGGCATTGTAAAATTTCATGGTCCAGGGGGTGGCGTCGGACGGGGCGTTTCCTGCATTGACCACGTTGCACAGGGTGTATTCCCCCTTGCCTTCGGTGGCATCCCAGAAACCGGGCTGTTCCGCCGCTGCCAAGGTGGAGCCGAAGGGCAGGGCCGGGATCTTCAGGTCATACCACTGTTTGAGCAGAATGGCGCTTTCCGGCATGTCCATCCAGATGTTGATGATCTGGGATCCGGAGGACCGGGCCTTAAGCAGTCCCATGGAAAAATCCGTGGCCCCGGTGGGGTAGATTTCCGTCCCCGTGACCTCAAATCCCTTGGACCCGGCCACTTTGCCCATGACTTCGGCTGCGCCTCGGGCATGGGACACATCCTGAGCCATGATGAATACCTTGGTGAGGCCGTATTTTTCCTTGAGATCCGAAAAATTGGCGATGATTTCGCCGATGAGATTCACGGCTTCCCCATGGATCCGGAAGCAGTATTTGAATTTGTCGTAATTGGCTTCCACGGTTTTGTGATATTTGGGGGTGAGCACCCCTGAGGTGACAATGGATACTTTTTTGTGTTTGGACAAAAGCGACATGGCCGCCAGGGCCGCCTCGGATCGGTTGGGACCACCCACGATAAAATCAGCCCCCTTGTTGAGAATCAGCCGTTCCACCGCCATGAGGGCTTCGCTCACCGGCACGCCGGGTTCCAGGTCCCGGGTGTCGATCACTTCCACGGCAAAAGGGCGGTTTTTTTCGCCGACAGCCACACCGCCGGCGGCATTGATTTCATCCACAGCCAGCCGGATTCCCCGTTCCGCATCCCAGCCGTACAGATACGCCGTTGACAGCGGGGCCCCCAGTACAATGGGTTTTTGAGCGGCCGCAGGTCCGCACCATAGAACCATGCCCGCCATTACGAACAAAATACACCGGACGCTTAACCTGATACGCTTCATAACCTTTTCTCCTTTTGCATGAAAGCAGCACCGTCATTGGCACTGTTTTTTATGGCATATGTCTTCAGGGTGGGGTTGAAACCCCTGTATCATGGTCCCATGGATGCCCGGTTGGAGAAGAGGGGCGGCAGGCAACGGACGGCTTCTGGTGCAAAGGCCCCGGGCAATGGTAACGGTATTGTTGTGATTGAATCACAATAGCGAAAAGTGTGCCAGGATTAAATTCTGAAAATCAAAAATCAAATGAACCGCCTTCAGTGAACGGGTGAATGAATTTTTCATGAGAATTTTTCCAACCGATGCAACAGGAGTGCGGGCAGTGATATCGGAAAAAAAATTACCATTAGATAGAAAAAAATTTTCCATTCAGCTCCCATTGGGATGGATATGGTATTTCCTGATCTTGCTGCGCAGGGTGGGCAGGGTGATCCGGAGCAGCCGGGCGGTGCGGGTTTTGTTCCATCCCAGCTGGGCCAGGGTCCGGGCGATATGTTGTTTTTCCACACGGGCCAGGGAAAAAGACTCCAGACCCTGGACCGGTTCGGTGCGGTGATGGTCCAAAATCCGGTCGATGTCGTCCCTGAGGAGCACATTGCCCCGACATCCCACCAGGGCCTGGACAATGACGTTTTCCAGCTCCCGGACATTGCCTTTCCATGCATGCCGGCGCAGCCGTGCCATGACCCCGTCCTGGATTTTGGTGACAGTGGTGCCCAGTTCCCGGTTGATTTTGGACAGAAAATGTTCCACCAGAAAAGGAATGTCTGACAGTCGCTCCCCCAGCGGGGGCAGCTGGATGGTAAATACCTTGAGGCGGTAATACAGGTCCTGCTTAAACAGGCCTTTTTCCACCAGTTCGGACAGGTTCTGGTTGGAGGCCGCCACGATGCGGCAGTTGGATTTCAACACCCGGGTGCCCCCTACCCGGGTGAATTCCCGGCGCTGGAGAAACCCCAGCAGCTTGCCCTGGATCTTGAGGGACAGCTGGGAGATCTCGTCCAGAAACAGGGTGCCGGTCCCGGCCAGCTCGATCTTTCCGATGGTGGTTTGGTCCGCGCCGGTGAACGCCCCTTTTTCATGGCCGAACAGCTCGCTTTCAATAATGGTGTCCACCACCGAGGAACAGTCAAACACGATGAACGGCTTGTCCTTGCTGGCGGCATTCATGTGGATCACCCGGGCCGTGAGTTCCTTGCCGGTGCCGGTGGCCCCCTGAAGCAGCACGTTCACCTGCCGCCCGCACACCAGGCCCATCATTTTGAATACGTGGCGCATTTTTTCACTTTTCCCGATGAGTTCCACCGGCGCCGCCGGTCCAGCACAAGGGGTCAAAGACGGGGTTTCCCGGTCGATCTCGATGATGCGGGCAGCCCGGTTGACCGCCTGTTCCACCTGGTCGATGTCCAGGGGTTTGTGGATATAGTCGAACGCGCCGGTCTTCATGGCTACGATGGTGGTTTCCATATCCTGGAAGGCCGTGATCATGATGATCTTGGCCGGAAGATTTTCCTTGACCATGGCTGCAAGGATCTCCAGACCGTTTACATCCGGCAGCCGGATATCCAGGATCACCACCTGGGGCCGTTGTTTTCGGAACAGAGCCATTCCTTTGGTGCCGGTGTCAGCAGTCAGCACTGTCAGTCCTTTTTCTTCGAAAAACATGCTCAGGGTTTCAAGGATGGATTTTTCGTCGTCAATGACCAGTAATTTTGCCATGCAGACTCCGTTTGTTGAGCGTTACGGCCTTGTCTGTGATCGTGGTATGCGATTTGACGTTCAAAGTCAAGCTCAGTGCACAGATTTGTTGGTGGGATATTTTTATAGGATATGATATATTTACAGGTTGTGGATAAATAAACCGTCGGAACAATGAAAGACAAAAGCGGTGGAAAATTTGAGAATCAAAAAATTTGTTTTACGGACCGGCGCGGGCATGCTGTTCCTTCTGGCAATGCTGAGTGCCGGACTTTACGGATACAGCCGCAGTGGTCATGCCCGAACCCTGGCGATGAATCGGATCAATGCGGCAATCCCGGGCACACTGTCGGCCGGACAGATCCGGCTGCTGGCCGAGGGCGCCCTGCTGCGGCTCGACGATATCCGGCTGATGGATGCAAAAGGAAACTTTTGTCTGGCATTCGACTCTCTGAGGCTTAAGATTCAATGGCGTTCGCTGTTTGACAAGGTGTTGGAGATCAGTTTGCTCCAGATCGATGGACTGACGCTAAATCTGATAGAAGATGCCACCGGTCGAATAAACCTTGTGAACGCTCTGACGGCCGGGGATGACATGCCCGAAGATAGTCCGGAAAACGATACGTCCAGAACCGGCCTGCCTTTGAATGTAAAAATTCAGACAGCTCAGATTACCCGCGGTGCCCTGTCCTTTTCAGATCCTGAGAACACGGTTGATGTCGGATCGCTGAATGTGTCAGTGACGGAGGTGGATCTGCAACAGATGTCCGGTGCCGTATCCATTGACGTGGGGGGTGTCACATTCACCAATGCGACAACAATAACCCTGGATGCGGAATCTTTGCACCTTTCTGCATCGGTCAGGGAAAAGAGAACCGGCAGATTCCAGATGAATCTGACCTCAGCCGTCGGGGTGCTGACAGCCTCCGGCTTGGTCAATGACCTTTTGGGTCAGCCACAGGTCGATCTGGCTGCCGATCTGACCACCGATCTGGCGGCGGTTTCCCGGATATCGCCGGAAATGCCGAATCTGGACGGAACCCTTTGCCTGACCCTTTCCGGGCGGGGACCGGTCAATGATCCGACAGCTCGGCTTCAGGTCGCAGGACAGCACCTGGCCATGGCCCCGAATGTTCAAAACGGCAGTCTGGATATTGCCGTGAGTCTGGCAGGACGGGTGCTGACCCTTGAACGGGCCCGAACCGATCTGCTGGGAATCACCACGACAATTTCCGGATCCACTGATCTGTCCCGGGTATTTCCGGATGGATTTCTGGGATCAGCCCCTGATCTTGCGCAGATGACATATGCGCTGGCCTTTGACCAGACAGGAGGGGATTTCGCCCGGCTGGCCCCATGGATGCCCGGATTTTCTGGGCAGTTTTCCTCCCGGGGCAGGGCCCAGGGCCGGGGAATTTCTTTGGATACCCTGACCGCCGGGTACGACCTGACCTCGACTTTTAAAGAATTCAAACAGAATCAGGCTGAGAACGATCCTCTGGATCTGACTATTCAAGTGTCCGGAGATATCACCCGCCGGTTGCTCACCCTGAGTCAACTGAATTTGGATACCCGTCCGGCACAGTTGCAGGGTTCAGGCACATATCATCTGGCTGATCAGGTACTGGACATGGGTGTCACCGTGTCGGCCGATGATCTGGATGCTGCCACACGGGCATTCGGCTTGTTTCCGGCCCGGGGACGGGTTAGCGCTACGGTTCAGGCGCAAGGGCCGGTGAGTGGGCCGGCGATTGCCGCTGTCCTGGAAGGGCGTGACCTTGAGGCAGCAGGAATGGTTGTGGATTGGCTGGATCTCAAGGCAACCCTGGACGGTCAGGGGAAAGCCGCGCTGACGGATCTCACGGTTCAGGGACCGGGTCTGGAACTGGCGGCCTCCGGGACCGCCGATTTGTTTGATCCGGGGTTTGCGCTGAAAAAACAAATCCAGGCTTTTCTGAAAACAAAGGGAAAGATCCGGCCGGCAACAGTACTGGCAGAAACAGATCCGAAAATGGCCCCCCTTTTTCTGAACACGGATACCGCGTTTGATCTTGAAGCCAGGGTTGCGTATGACAGGGGCGCGTCCTTGTCCATCCCCGATATCTCGGAAATGACCATTCCGCGGCAGAGCCTGGCAGCCCGGATCGATCTGGACAATCCCCGGTTTTCCCTGGTTCTGGAAAACCTGGTGGACATCACGGGGGATCTGGAAATGAAAACATCCGGATATGCCGTTGATCTGGATTTCAAGGCCAAAGATTTCGGCCCGCTCCTGTCAGCTGCAGGATTGCCCGGTGTCAGCGGCGGCGTGCAGGGCTGGTTCCGGTCCTCAGGCACTCTGCCGGAAGATCTCATGGAACCTTTTGAAACACACCTGGCAGCGGCCAAAGGGCGTGTGACCATTGAGGCAGATGTCGCCGGAACGGTCCTTCAGCCGGAGTTCAATGCCGTCATGAATGTGACGGATCTGGCTTGGCAACCGGAAGATTTGCCTTTGGCGGTTACCGGGGTGAACGGCCGCATGACCCTGTCCCAGGACCGGCTGACCATTCATGAGCTGACCACTCAAATCAATCAGGGGCGCGTGACCCTGAACGGAGAGGCGGTTGCGGGCTTTGGAGATGGAAATACAGCGGGCCCTGGAAAAAAGATGAAAGCGATCAATGCGACCCTGAATCTTTCAGGGAAGGAGATCACTTTGCCGGTGGCTGACAGTGACACGGAAACCGTGTGGATGGAATCGCTGGCCTCATCTGTAACGATTCACCTGGATATATCACAGAAGCAGACCATGGAATCGTCCGGGACGGTGGATTCCGGAGGTACCGGCAGGATACCGGTTCAGTCGGTCGTGGCGGTTTTGGGGTTGAACCCGCCGGATCAGCAGGGACTGGATCTGTCTGTGGCCCTGGACCGGACCATCGGGCTGAAAGCATCTTTCAATCCGGAGACCGCAGGATTTGATATCCACACCGAATTTGCCGGCACATCGCTGGACCCGTTTTTGGCGACCGCCGGTTTTTCCGGTGTATCCGGACAGCTGAACGGGCAGGTGCAGGCCCGCGGGCGGATTAACGCGAGTCTGCCGTCTCAGGTGACCGAACAGCTGAAACCTGCCAAAGGGGGCCTTCAGATTCGCGCGGAGGTGGGCGGATCGTTTTCAGAGCCGGAGGTGACTGCGGAAATGCTGCTGGAGGACCTGCAGTATCCGGTTCCTGAAGCCGGACTTCTGGTGTCGAATTTGAACGGCAGTTTGGCCTTGTCCAATGACCGGCTGAAAATTATGTCTTTGACCGCTGATATGGGTCAAGGAACCCTGGAAGTGTTCGGGGATCTGACACTGAATAATTTCATGCCGGTGTCCGGTCAGGCCAGGGTCCTGACCCGCAATGTCACCGTATCTGTGGAAGATACCCTGGAAGCGGCATTTAATACGGACTTGACGTTTTCCGGGTCCCTGAAAAAAGCCGGGCTGACCGGAAAGGTGGAGATAATTCACGGTGAATTTTACCGGGATTTCGAGTTTGATCTGGCGGAAGCTTTGGAAAGTCGGAAAATGGGCAGTACCGGACCGGTTGAACCGCCGCGGGATTCCGGGAAACCCTCGTTTTCAGACAACCTGGCCCTGGATATTGCCGTCAATTACAAAGACCCGTTCATACTGGACAACAACCTGGCCTTTATCATGGTGGAGCCGGATCTGAAAATTACCGGCACCATCCGCCAGCCGGCGATCACCGGGAGGGCGAATATTGTGGAAGGGACTGTGGTGTATCAGAAACGTCAGTTTGACATTGGAACCGGGATCATCGATTTTGTGGATCCGTTTAAAAACGATCCGAAAATCACCCTCCAGGCCCATACCGCCATCCGGACATGGGTCATCTACATGGATGTCAGCGGAAAGACCGATAATCTCAAGTTCAGACTGTATTCCGATCCTGCGGAAACCCATGAAGATATCCTGTCTTTGTTGATCATGGGAAAAACCACGAAAGAGCTGGGAAAAGGGAGCGGATCCTATACCGGCATTCTGGCGGACAAAGCCTCGGAAATGGTCGGCCGGGAAGTGTTGTCATCCACCCCGCTGGATACCTTTGCGCTCGGGTATGATGAATCCGGAGGGCAAGGCGGTAATGTCAATGTCACCATGGGAAAGAAATTGTCGGAACGGCTGGAGGTGATCTATTCCATGGAAACGGAAGATCAAGAAACCGTTCATACCAATGCAGCGGAATATAAAATGCTGGAAAACGTCATCCTCAGAGCGTTTAACGACTCAAAAGGAGGCTTTGGAACGGAAATTACCCTGAAACTGGAGTTCAGATAGACGGGATGAAATCAGAAACAAGAATGAACAAAGCAGGACAACGGGGAATATCCCTGTTCAGGTGGGTGGTATGCCTGTGGGGGATATCGGGTATAATGACCGGAGTCGTTCCGGCTCAGGCAATAGAGAACCGGCCGGTCATTGAAAAAGTTCAGGTGGATATTATGGGTGGGGAACCGGAGCGGCGGGCAAAGCTGCACTCCATGGCCACACGGATGATGAAGCTCCACCCAGGAGACCGGTTTGATGCCGGGGCCCTGTCCACCTCTATTTCACTGCTGAAACAGTCCGGTCAGTTCAGTGACATCGATATCCCGGACCCGGATCTGGATGCCGCTTCCATGACCCTGATTTTTCGGCTGACCCCGGTGATACAGGTGAAACGCATCAAGGTGGGCGGCGCGTTTCCGGTGTTTACGCAGCCCATAATCCGGGCCACGGATTACCGGGTTGGGGGGGCGTTTTACCCGGACCAGGTGGAGAAAAACATTCAGGCGGTGCAGACCGTGATGACGCAAAAAGGGTATGTGGATGCTCAAGTCGAAATCCGCACGGAAGCAGCGGGAAATCTGCAGACGAACGTGTTCATCAAGGTGGAAAAAAACGTGCCGCTTCGGACCGTTGACATCGAGATGGATGGAAATCGTGCGTTTTCAGATACCCGGCTTAAAATGCGCATGAAATCTTATCAATTGCCGCTGTTTTTCTGGAGCCGGGGTGAAAGAACTGAGACGGAGAAAATCACAAAAGATGTCAAAGATCTGCTGGCATTTTACCGGAAAAAAGGATTTGTTGAAGCCAGTGTCGATTTTGACCTGCAGACAGATTTGGCACAGAAGCGAAGCCGGATAGTCCTTCAAATTGATGAAGGACCGAAATACCGGGTGTCGTTTTCCGGAAACAAAGAATTCAGCAATCGGATCCTGAAAAAGGATCTGACCATCTGGTCAAAGGGGAACCGCAATGATTTCGGACTTAAACGAAGCATAAAAAATATCAAAGACCGGTATGAAAAAGCAGGATACCGGGAATGTGACGTGGATTATGTTGTCAAAACCGGGTCAGACGATCAACGACCGGTGAAAGACATCTTGATACGGATTCAGGAAAACACCCGGTATCTGGTGGGCGATACCTCGATCAAAGGTCTGATGGCCCTGGATGAGAAAGCCGTGTCCCCCCATCTCAATACCCGGGGAAAAGGGTTGTTTTATGACGGCCCGTTTGTCGAAAACATGCCGGAATCAGACCGGCGGACCCTGGAAAATATTTACAGGAACCAGGGGTTTGAGAACGCCCAGGTGTCGGCGGAGGTCATATGGACCGAGCCGGATGAGAAAAATCAGAAGATAGCGGATGTGGTGTTCGAGGTGACCGAAGGGTACCGACGACATGTGATGGACGTCGTGTTTGAAGGGCTGCCGGATAATATCGATTCCAAGGCTTTTCATCAGGTGATCAAGACCCGGAAAAACGATTTTTGTCTGCCGTCCCGGGTGGATGAGGACCGGATTGCGTTGCTGTCTTTTCTGGGGGAGAACGGATATATATACGCCCGGGTCACTCCCCGTGTCGAACCGGACGGCAAAGACTGCCGGGTTATCTTCCGGGTGTCGCCCGGACGGATGTCAAGGGTCGGGGGTATCTGGGTATTCGGCAATTTCGATACCAGAGAGGATGTCATCCTGAGGCACAATACCCTGGAACCGGGTGAGCCGGTCTCCCTGGACCGGTTTTTGAACCTTCAGAACGATATCCGGGATCTTAATTGTCTGGAAAGAGTGAGTTTTAAAACCATCGGCGTTCAGGAAAAATCGGATTCGTTTTTTTTCACAGCGGAAGTGGAAGAAAAAAATCCCTATTTTCTGGAGACCAGTATCGGATATGATACGGCCAGAGACGTCTATCTTGGGGTGTCCGCCGGTAATCGGAACTGGATGGGAACCAACCGGAGGCTGTATTTGGATACCGAAGTGTCCGGTGTGGGGTATGAGGCGGTTCTGGGTGTTACGGATTATGATTTTCTGTCCAGACGGATTTTTACGGATGCCAATGTGTATCTGTCAGAAGAGGAACTAAAGAATCAGAATTTCGGTACCCGGAAATACGGATCTTCTTTGATGTTTGAAAAGCAGCTGACCCCCCGTCTGCTTCTGGGAACCAGTTTTAATCTGGAATCCAGAGAGCAATATGCCACAGGAACTAAAACCGATGTCAATCCGGATGTTTATGAGGCCCGCGGTATTCTGGCCGGCACCCCTTATGTGACTTGGTCATCGGTGGATTCCTTTTCCCGGCCCACCCGGGGGATTTATCTTAACGCCTCTGCCGGGTACACCCGGGATATATTCGAGGACCTGGACAATTTCATGAAATACGAGGTCACGGCCAAATATTACATACAGCCTTTTTCCAGGGTAGTCCTGGCATTTCAGGCCATATACGGTACGTTGCAGAATTTTTCCTCTGACGATCTTCTGCCGGATGATCAATTGTTTTATTTGGGAGGTATTTCAGATGTGCGCGGGTTTGATGAAAACAAATTGCTGGTGGATGATTTCGGGGATCCTTTGGGAGCAAAAACCCGGATGGCCGGCTCCATCGAGGCTCGGATCGATCTGGGCGGGAATCTGGAACTTCCGGTTTTTGTGGATGCCGGGGCTGCGGGACACCATCCGAAACAGCCGTAACGAAGGGTTCAAATATACGGTCGGATCCGGCCTGCGGTATATGACGCCTGTGGGGCCGGTGGGATTGCTTTACGGATACCGGTTGAATCCTGAAACCGGAGAGGATTCGGGCCGGGTTCATTTCTCCATTGGGTATACATTTTAAAACGCATCCGCCGGGACATTCCCCGGCATCGAACCTGTCATGTTTTGTTGTGTGCAATCTTGCTCTGGCCATGCCGGTTTTTAAAAAACAGAAGGCCGGAATTATGCAACATGAATTCCGGCCTTCTGTCTCGTTCATCTCAAACTGGGGTGTCTTGGTTCTCAGTACATGAGATTGGGCAAAAACATGATGATCTGCGGGAAAATGATCAGAATGAATACGCCGATGATCACCGCAATGAGAAATGGAAAAATCCCTTTGAAGATTTTTTCCAGCGGCACCCCTTCATCCAGCACGTTTTTCGCCACGCCATAGACCACATAGACATTAATGCCCACCGGCGGGGTGATTACCCCCATTTCCGTGACCATGACGATGATGATGCCGAACCAGATAGGATCATATCCCAGTTCCAGAACCACCGGAAAAAAGATCGGTACGGTGAGAGTGACAAAGGCCAGCGCATCCATGAAACATCCGCCGAAAAAATAGATGAGGAGGATAACGCCGAGGACCAGTACCGGAGAGATCTCCAGACCCGACACCCAGCCGGCAATTTCAAAAGGAATCCGGGTGACGGCCAGGAATTTGCCGAAAATCACGGCACCAGCAATGAGCATGAGTACCATGCAGGATGTCCGAAGGGTTTCCATCAAGGATTTGATAAATCCCTCCCAGGAGATCTGGCGCCGGATCATCGCGATGAGCAGCACCCCGAACGCTCCGATGGCAGCCGCTTCTGTGGGTGTGAACAATCCGATGAAAATACCGCCGATGACCAGAACAAAAACGATCAGGGTTTCGGTCAAGCCGAGCAGCGCTTTCATCTTTTGAGACCAGGAAAAGTGTTCGCCTCTCGGGCCCTGGTCCGGTGAAATCCGGCAGCGGATGTAGATGCAGATAATGAACAGCAGAGTCACCAGAAGTGCCGGAAAGATACCGGCCACAAACAGGGCCCCGATGGACTGTTCCGTTAAAATACCATAAATAATGAGTACTACGGACGGAGGCATGATCATGCCGATGCCACCGCCGGATGCCACCGATCCGGTGGCTAGCTCATCATCATAATTGTATCGTTTCATTTCCGGCAGACCCACAGTCGCCATGGTGGCGGCGGTGGCCGGGCTGGAACCGCAGACTGCGCCGAATGCCGTACACGCGGAAACCGTGGCCATGGCCAGTCCGCCCCGGATGCTTCCCAGAAATTTGTATCCCGCATTGTACAATCGTTTGCTGATGCCGGAGTTGAACCCCAGCTGTCCCATGAGAATAAACAGTGGAATGGTGGTCAGATCGTAAGAATCAAAAGTTTCGTAGATGTTTCGGGACAACAGGACAAGGCCGGCATCCGTAGTGATCATGATCGAGAACCCCGCAAATCCCACGCTGGCCATGACAAACGCCACGGGCATCCGGGTCAGAAACATGAGGATCATGATAAGGATACCGATGATGCCAATAAGTGTCGGGTTCATTTTTGACTCATCTTTCTTAATTTCGTTATGTCTTGAACAATGGCCTCCAAAATAGTGATGGTGAAGACCAACAGCCCGAAAGACAGCAGATAGACTATGTAATAGATGGGAAATTCCAGATTCATGGACACCTCACCGGTCTGATAAATATCTTCAGCGTACAGAAACATCTGCCAGGTGATCAGAATAAACAGGATCAGCGTCAGGGTCCGAGTGAAAATATCGATTCCGACCTGAATCTTTTCTGACAGCAGCCGGACCAGGATTTCCACCCCCACATGGCCATCCATTTTGTAGGTATAGGGCAGGGCGGCAGCCACGACAATGGTTGCCAGAAAACCCACCAGTTCCACGGAACCGAAAATAGGTGATTTGAAAAACCGGCCGATGACATCCACCACTGTCAGCATCATCATGGCAGTGAGGGCGACGGCGCCGATCAGTTTCAGCAAATCGGAAAATTTGTTCAACGCCTGGGAAATAACACGCATAATTCATCCTGTTTTTAAAGTAGTCGGTTTTATTGTCAGGAGTGTCAGGCATCAGGCAGCCCGGCGGAAAACCACCCGGCCGGGCTGTCAGTCATGCTGCCGGACATATTGAAACCGGCATAATTGTTAAAGATTGGCTTTGATATAATCTACGATGGCCTGTCCATCAATTCCTTTTTCTGAGACGCTTTTGACGTACTCATCAATGACGATGACTGCCTGGTCTGCCCATTTTTTTGCTTCCGCATCCGACTGGGAGATGACTTCTCCTTTTTTTCTTTGAAGAATTCCATCCCGAGCTCATCGGCTTTGTCCCATGCCTGTCCGTGTTTCAAGGCAAATTCCGCATTGATGGCCTGGATGGTGTCCTGCTGTGTCTGAGTCAGGCTGTCCCATTTATTCTTGTTCATGAATACCGCAAAGGTGGTGGTGTATGCGGTGGAGAAGTTTTGGATCATATAGTTGACCACTTCGCCGAGCTTCCATCCGTTGTTGGCTTCCACCGGATGCATGGATCCATCCACCACGCCTTTTTGCAGCATTTGATAGGTTTCACCCATGGATTTCCCCACAGGTGATCCGCCCAGAGCCGCCACTACCTTGCCGCTGGTACCGGTGCCTCTGATTTTCAGGCCCTTGAGATCGTCCAGGGTATTCACTGCCTTGTCACGGGTATGCAACAATCCGGGTCCGTGGGCGTGAAGAAACATCAGTTCCGTGTCTTTGAATTCTTCGGGATCGAATTTTTCGAGTACGCCGTTGGCAATATTGGTGGCCTGAACGCCGGATGTATACCCCATGGGCAGGTCAATGGCGGCGGCAACCGGGAACCGTCCCCTGGAATAGGCCAGGACCGTCATTCCGATATCGGCAATACCCTGCACCACTCCGTCGTAAGTCTGGGGTGCCTTGGTCAGGGTTCCGGCCGGAAAATA